>Ga0265324_10000022_pt1 | contig 167667 bp, 138 predicted proteins | sample 41419metaG_FD_198634 | JGI IMG/M metagenome (GOLD analysis project Ga0265324, IMG submission 198634) | Rhizosphere microbial communities from Carex aquatilis grown in University of Washington, Seatle, WA, United States - 4-14-19 metaG | ecosystem: Host-associated > Plants > Roots >...
GGAGGGATGCCTTCATAACGCACGGGTTCTTGCTGAATACGGACGTCGGGTTTTCCCTCCCACCCCTCTTAGGCCAGGATAGCTTTCTCTCGGAGATGCTAGGATAGAATACGGACGAAATAAAATGAACAGGAAAAGGAAAGATTAAAATGTTCCCAGGCGCAGTTTTAGTTAAGGAGGGTATTTTTCTATACGATGGTACTATCCCCTGTTCGGTCAAGATTTTCAGGCATAACATAAAATATGGATCGGGGGACCGTGAAGATTCGCCAGAATCCTGCGATGACCTGGTCGGCGAGTTTTATTACATCGGTTTTGGTTCAACTACGGAAAGAAACAAAATTACTTCCGGTTCCATGGCTTTGGATTCTTTGGAAGATGCAATACGCGAGGCACAGGATGCGACTAGAAACAGTGTCGTGTGGTCCACATAATCGAGCGTTATACGGAATAAATTAAGGGTTCTGCGGCACTAAGAGGATAGAACAAGAACGGATAATCCAAAACCAAATATATCGAAAAGGCACGTCGAACAATCAATATGAAAAATCACATTATTTTCGTGTTTAAATGGTGGATTATCTTATCCATATGTTGGGCAGTTGCGCTCAGGTTTGGTCTATTTTATTCGCGAGGAATAGTAACCAATGGTTCTAGACCCCAACTTGAAAATTGGAGTGAGGTGCTTGAAGCGAGCCCCTATTTTGTTCTTCTATCATTAGCGATAGTCATTCTTTATAGATGGATAGAGACACGAAAGAGTGGAAAATACAAGTCAAAGGATTTCCCAAGTGGGTAATGAGCATGGTAGGTGAAGGAAAATATAATACCACTAATAGTGGTGTATCGCCGTATAACAATCGATTCAACCCGACTCAGCGTGGCCGTCACGCCTTTTGCTCGATCGGTCAATGCGGTCGGTCCTTCGGCAAAAGTCGCGCCGGAACCCCCATTCGACCGTCCTTTCCAGGCCGGCCGAACGGGGGCCACAGCTTCGCAGGTTAATCGAGCGTTATACGGACTAAATTAAGTGCCTGCGGTACAACGAAATTGAATACGGACTGCCGAATTAAGGCCTCAATAAGCCAAATAAGGTAATTGACGGGACAAAAAGGGATTTGGAAAATAAATTGAATAAATAGGAGGACGATTCGGAATGCCCGTTATTTCAATGTTCTATGGCATCCTTGTCTACATGTACTTCTTCGATAACAAGCAGCACAAAATGCCGCATATTCATGCGAAGTACCAAGACGAAGAATCAATCTTCAATATTCTTACCGGAGAAATATTGGAAGGCAATCTCCGCCCAGCCAAGGTGAAGCTTGTTCAGGCTTGGATTGAAATTCACAGGGACGAATTGTTGGCGGACTGGGATCTCGCATCCAAGGGTGAAGCAATTTTCAAAATCGATCCACTTAAGTAGGTCAAAAATGAACCCAAGGGTAGCTGAAGTTAAACCTAGGAATGATTTCACTCTTGAAATATTGTTCACCAATCAAGAGCGAAAAATATTTGATGTGAAGCCTTACCTTGATAAGGGAATATTTAAGGAACTAAAAAAATCAGAAATATTTAATTCGGTAAAGGTCGAAAATGGATCAATATCTTGGTCCGGTGGCCAGGATTTATGTCCCGACACGCTTTACCTCGACGGCCTTAAAGTTCATTAGTACGGTATTCTAACTCGGATATATAACCATTAAACATGGTGTGTCGCCGCCCGGTCGGTCATATCAAGTGCAACACCTCAGGTTAAGCCGCTTGCCATTTCCCATGGCGAGCGGTATCCCAGGATTCTTCTAGGACGGTTGTTCAATCGGCTCTCTACGAATTCTAAATACTCCTTCGTAATATAGCGCATGGTCTTTCCTTTAGGAAGGTATTGTCGGATGAGCCCGTTGGCGTTCTCGATGGATCCTCGTTCCCAGGAATGGTGTGGCCTGGCGAAGTAGAAGAGAACGCCTGTGGCTTCCTCTACAGCTTTGTAGCCATGAAATTCACACCCATTGTCTGCGGTGATGGTTTTGATTCCGTATTCGGAAATAAGGGGAATCAGAACCCGGTTCACCTCTTCGGTCGTTTTGTTGTTCAGCTTGCGGATCACTGTGAAACGCATTTTTCGGTCTACCAAGGTCAGGATGCAATGCTTGGAGACTTTGCCGAGCACCAGGTCGAGTTCGAAGTGGCCATAGGTGAGCCGCTTTTCGGCCTCCACAGGACGCATCGAAAGGGGGCGCTTTCCGGCCAATTTTCCCCGGCTATCCTTTGAACGATAGGCTTTACGCCGGCGTTTTTGCGCTTGGCGAAGGTGGGTGTGGAGCCCTCCGTCTCAGGTCAAAATGTCGGGTGGGATAACCTAACAGACCAAAGAGAGGGCGGAGGAGTTTCAATGAGATGGGTCGTCGTTTAAAGTACCAGAACCGTGATGAAGTCGTAGCCCGCATGAGGCAGCCCGGAGCCCCCAGTATCGGGGTTCTCAGCGAAGAAACAGGAGTGCCTAAAGCTACCTTGTATGCCTGGCTTCGCTTGGCGGGAGGCCGTTCCGCCGGTGAATCCGTTGAGGGTCTCCACATGGGAAAATCCAAAAGGCGCAAGCGCTCTCCCACCCAAAAATTGAAGCTCTTGGCCAAGACGCTAGAGCTGGAAGGCGAGGCGCTGGCGCGCTTTTGCAAGGAGAATGATTTCCTCCTCAGCGAAGCCATGGCATGGCGGGACCAGGCCCCATCCGGTCTTGAGACGGCCGATTCGCCCCAAGGCCTAGTCCCCCGTGAGCAGATTCAGGATCTGGAAAAGGAGCTGGCGCGCAAGGAGAAGGCCTTGGCCGAACTCTCTGCCCTATAGGTCCTCACAAAAAAAGTCTCCCGTCTCTTCGAAGAGGAAAAATGACGGCCTCGAATAGACGGGAAATTGTTCAAGCTGTCGATACCGCTCTGCAAGAAGGAGCCAGCCAGGCTTCCTGCTGCGAGACGCTTTCTCTCTGCGAGCGACGCCTTCAACGGTGGCGGGTTGAAGCGGAGGATAAGCGTGTCGGTGGCTATCGAGCCAAGAACCAACGCCTGAGCGAATCTGAAATCGAAATCGCAGCGGTCCTTATCCAGAAGGCTCAGGAAGCACGGAAACCTTTGCGCTGCGCCTATGCGGAGCATTTGGACGTCGGCCAGTATGTCTGTTCGCCAGCAAGCCTCTATAGGCTCCGCAATCGACTCGTTCCGGTGGAATCGCGTCCGCCGTTGATGATGAAGCGGCGTCGCCGTCGCGAGCTGAAGGCCGAAACGGTCAACAGCGTCTGGTGCCGGGACATAACCCCGATGCGTCTTAGGATTGGGGGACGATTCTGTTACTTCTACGCGTTCATGGATCTCTTCAGCCGCAAGCTGGTGGCCTGGACGGTGGAGGTTCGCGAGGATGGACTTTTGGCACGGGATGTTTTGGCCGATGCAATATCGCATTGGATTTCAGATCCCACCCTTTTGACCGTCCATTCCGATAACGGAAGTCCCATGAAGCAAGCGGACCTGATGGACATGCTTCGGCAGCTGAAGGTTCGGGTCACGCGAAGCCGTCCGCATGTCAGCGACGACAACGCCTTTATTGAAAGCCTGTTCGCGACCTTCAAGAGCCGGATCGCCTATCCGGAAAGCTTTGGTTCGCTGGATGAAGCGAGGGTATTCTGTGCGCAGTTCGTATCGTGGTACAACAGGAGCCATCGGCATAGCGCTTTGGATTCATTGACCCCGGATGAGGTCTACAATGGCCAAGCCGAGCAAATCCAGTCCCATCGGAATGCGGTGTTGGCGCAAGCCCATGCTTGTCACCCGGATAGGTTTGGAAGCCGAAGGAAAGTATTCAAAATGCCAGGGCCAGCGAAGCTACGCTGGGCGCTACAGAAGAATTAAGTTGTGAACGCTTACCCGACATTTTGCCTGAGACACTCCGTGGAGTTCGCCGCCGGCCTTCTTGTCCTTCTTGATCCAGCGATAGATGGTTTTGGCGGCAACGGGGGTTCTTTGGTTCTGCTTCAGCCACATGGAGACCTGATCGGGGGCCCATTCTTCTTGAATCTTGGAAAAGATGAAGCCGCGGGTTTCGGCATCGAAATGGCTTTTCCGCCTGGATTTACGGCGTCGCACATTGGCCATTTCCTGGGCGCGTTCGGCCGCATAGCTTCCACTTTCTCGCCGGTTCCGCTTCAGCTCCCGGGAAATGGTGGTGGGGCTTCGACCTAAGCGCTTTGCAATGGCGCGAATCGACAGGCGTTCCCGCCGAAGGTTGCCAATCAAGTATCTTTCGGTTTGGGTGATCTGCTGGTACATTGTAACGCTCCTACTTAAGGTTTTGGTCGACTAAGAGAGGTAGCAAGGCGGCAGATCACCCGTCAAAAAGATGTTGCACTTACTTTGTCAAAGCGCGCCGTATAACAATCGATTCGATCTGAACGGCCGTGGCCGTCACGCCCTTTGCTTGCGCAGTTCAGGGGAGAGATGAAGATGCTACTCGTCGAGCCTTTGAGACTTTGGGTCCGGAGCAGAAGGAGCAGGAGAAGGCTGTACAGCGGATTTCTGGGAGCCGTTTCGGTAGGTCGTATACGGAAATGTGAAGATGACGAGCGCCTCACGGGCACAAAATATCTTTGACTAAGGGAGGTGGATTACGATGGCAAAGATACGCCGGAGCTATTTTCGGTCGGGGGATTTGCTTTCAACGGAGAGGTCTCGATACTGACGGATTTCGGCTTGTAAGGATGCGTCTTTGGGCTGATACGGTTGGGCGCCTTGTAAGATCTGAGTAGCGCGGTCATCACGACCTTGGGTATGGTACTCATAGGCCAGATTGCGCAATCCCTCCAGCCCTTCTTTGTTTCCGTCTTTGAGTGCTTGTAAATAAGCGGTCTCGGCGCGGTCTAGCCATTTTGCGTCGGTGGCCAAATTGCCAAGGAAAACCGCAGCGTCGGAGAAACCGGGTTTGAAGTCCAGCGCCTTTTGCAGGCAATCCATAGCGAGAAAAGGTTTCTTATCCTGGGCCAACACGTCGGCAAGCTTGTAAAGATTGTCGGGATCTTTCTCGCGGAGGGCCAAGCCTTCGCGGTAGGCTCCTGCGGCGGCTTCCAGATCGCCTTCGGCTCGGTAGAGATCGCCGATGTAGAAGAGGAAATCGATTTCCGAGGGCTTGCGTGCGTAGGCTTCCCGGACCAAGGACACGGCCTCGGGGTATTCCTTCATGGAGGCATGCGCCTCGGCCATCTGGTATACGATGCTGAGATCGTCGGGATCGAGCCCGCGGGCTTTCTCCAAAGCCTGGAGCGAACCTATGTAATCATGGGTACGTACGTAGGCATCAGCCAGGTATAGCCAGGCGCTTTCGTTGTCTGGATCCTGCTTGAGGGCACGGCGATACGCGGCGATGGATTCGCCATACTGCTCCAGCCGGAAAAGCACGGCGGCCAAATTGAAAATGGCCGGCAGGTATTTTCCATCGGTGAGACGCTCTGTCTTACGGAAGGCTGCGGCGGCTTCGGGGAGCTTGTCCAAGCGGTAAAGGCAATTACCGATATTGAAGGACACGGTGCCGGCATCGGCGCCGCGCGTTTCGGCTTTGCGATAAAGGATCAGCGCTTTGGCGAATTCGCCTTTGGCATAGAGAGCGTTGCCGCGGTTGACCAGGTCGACGGCGCTTTGGGCCGGGGCGAGCAGAGGCGCAGGAATGGCGCCGCGGGTTGTCGGGCGCGGCGCGGACTGGCCGGAGGGGGCCTGGCCGGGGGCGGCCGCAGCGGGTAAGGCGGCCAGCAGGGAGGCGAAAAGTAACGGCAAAGGAGCGGGCATGACGCGCCTCAATTGTTGAACCTGACTTCGAAGGGCTGTTCCAGGCCGCAGAATGCGACGGCTAGACCGCCTTTCTTAGCCGGCTTGAACTGGGTTTGCCGGAGGGCTTCGCGGCCGGCTTCGGCCAGGCCCAATCCGGAGGGTTTCTCTTCCGTCACGCGCACTTCATAGGGATGCCCGGATGGATCGACGCAGAAGGACAAAACGAGATAAGCGTCTTTTTCGGCGGCCCTGATTTCCTGGGGAAGGCGGAAGGGCGGCGGGGCTGTGGGTTGCGGCTTTTCGTCCACGTCCCCGTTTTCGCCTTGGTCTTGGCCTCCGCCTCCGCTCGGCCGGTTGATTATGTCCATGGGGACCGAGGCGCCCTCCAAGCCGCCGACGCTCAGGTCCATGGCGAAGCGAGGGCCCGCTTTGGCCATGGTCTGCATGGGCCGGGCGTGCTGAGGCTGCTTGAGTTTGCGCTTGGGTTGATCATCCTGGCGCGCGGCTTCCATCTGCTTCAAGGACACTTGCGCGACGATGCGAGGGCCTTTGGCGACCGAGGCGCCTTTCAGAACCTGGTTGAGCAAGGGGAAGAGCACGGTCAGCAAAGCGCTCAGGAAGAGCGCCGCGGTGCCGATAATCAGGTTACGCAAAAGTTTCATCTTACCAATCGTTTCGACTTACCGGGTCATGACTACTTGTTCATCGCCGCGACGGATATCTTCTTGGCGCCGGCCAGGTTGCAGGCGTCCATGACGTTCACCAGCAGGCCGGTGTTCGATTCACGGTCCGCGATCAGCACGACCTCGCCCAAGGCGTTCTCCGCCAACATGCGGCGAAGCACGTCTTGCAGGCTTTCCAAATCCACCTGACGTTCGTTCACATGCACGGTGCCTTCGCGCGTGATAGCCACCAGGATGCTTTGGCGGTTGAGCTCGTCCGCGGACTGCGCTTGCGGCTTGTCTACCGTGACGCCGGTTTCCTTGGTGAGAGACGAGGTGAGGATGGTGAAGATGAGCAATACGAAAACCACGTCGATGAGGGGCACCACGTTGAGCTCGAAGCCCCCGCGCTTCTTGGTCTCGATCAGGAACGGCTCCATGGGGCCCCTCCTTCCTTGGGAAAATAGATTTGGTTCAATATCATGCTGATCCCGTATTCCACCTGGTTCTGCAGCCAATGGACGCGGCCTTCCAGGCGCTGCCCGAGCAGGATCAGGATGATGGCCAGCAAAAGGCCGCTCTGGGTGGCGATGAGCGCTTCGGAGATGCCATGGGCCAGCAGCACGGCATTGCCATTGCCGTACTCGGTCATGGTGCGGAAGGTATGGATGAGCCCGCTGACGGTGCCGAGCAGGCCCAAAAGGGGGGCGGCGGCGGCCATCACCCGGACCAGGGGGAGGTGTCGTTCCAATTGGTATAGGGCCAGGGCCAACTTTTCGGAGAGCAGGCGGCGCAGGGAGGCTTCATCCAGGCCGCCGTGTTCGAGAGCCAGGGAGAGACCGTAACCGACGAGTTTCGGGGCCCGGGAGGCCAAGCGGCGCGCGGCCTCCCGGTCGCCGGCGGCCACGCGGGCGCGGACGTCCTCGAAGAGGGGATTCAGGTTGGTACGCCAAAGTCCGGCGCCGAGTTCGGCATAGGTGGACAGGATCAGGCAAAAGCCCCAGAAGCCCACCGCGACGATGGGGATGAGGACCAAGCCTCCCTGCTGCCAGGTTTCGTAGATGACGGAAAACATCTAGCCTTTCGGCCAAACCTTGTTCAGGACTTCCATGGCGCTGCTGCTGATGGCCGCGTTGATGCCGTCCATCCGCTCGTTCAGGAATCCGTGGATCAAAAGCACCGGGATGGCGATGGCGAGACCGGTTTCGGTATTAATCAAGGCTTCGGAGATGCCGCCCGCCAGCACCTTGGGATCGTTGGCGCCCAATTGGTTAAGCACCTTGAACAGGTTCACCAGGCCGCTGACCGTGCCCAATAGCCCCAACAAGGGAGCGGCCGCGCCCATGGCGGCGATCAAAGGCAGCCGCTTTTCCAGGGCGGGGACTTCGCGTAGCAAGGCTTCGCGGACGGCCTTTTCGGCGGCATCGCGGGATTGCTCGGCCTTATCGGCCAGGGCCCCCAGGGTGCGGGCCAGCGCGCTGCCCGAGCGCGAACACATTTCCTTGGCCTCCCGCCACCGGCGGGCTTCGGCCAGGGAGAGGAAGCGCGCGGTGAAGGACCGGGCGTTGGTGTTTTTGCGGGCGAAATAGATCAGACGTTCCAGGATCATGAGCAGGGAGAGGATGCCGACCGCGAAGAGCGGGTATAAGGTGACGCCGCCGGCCTTGAACCAGGCGACGAAGCGGGATTGCCAGGACAATTCTTCCCCCTTCACGAAGCCCGAGCCGAGGCTCTTGAATTGCAGTACGTCCAGGGGAAGCGCCACCATGGTCTTACCTTGCGCCGCGCCGGAAATGGCGGCAGACAGCATGCGGTTGTACTCGCCGGCGAGATCGCTGCGCCATACGAACGTCTTGCCTTGCAGGTTGCCGGTACGGAGCAGGATCTGGGACTCGCCGGGACGGCCGTTTCCTCCCTCGCTGCCTTTCTCCAATTCGCCTACGAAGACGGTCCCGAGTTGCAAGCGCCAAGCGGAGGCGGGTCGTCCCCCCCCGAATACGGCTTGGCGATCCACCAAGCTTTGCTTCAAGGTCTGATCCACGCGCAGAAGGGAGGCGTCCAGAAAGGCCGCCAGGGCGTCTTGGGTATTCGGGCCGCCCTTGGCGCTCATGTGTTCCGAGGCCTTGGAAAGGCGCAAGGTGCGATCCTCCAGCGCTACGGGAACGTCCAGGGACAGGTTTTCGGCGGCGCCGTCGATGGCGCGTTTCAGGGAGGCGTTGAAACCGTCCCAGCCCGAGCGGACCGCGGCGGCCTCATCGACCTTATCCTTGGCCTCGCTGCGGGCCTTGACCAGATCCTCTTCCGTGCGGGTGAGATCCGATGCCAGGCGGCCGTACTTCTCTTCCAACGAACGAGCGCGCTCATCGTTTTCCTTGGCGCGGGCGGCCGCCCGATAGCGCGCGTCCCAACGCTCGGCCTCTTTCTTCTCCAAGGCGTCCAGCTTTTCGGCCTTCAGGTTTTCCAAGGAGGCCAGTTCCTTTTGCAATTCCACCAGAGCTTGGCGTTGGACGGCTTGCGGATCATCCTTTCCGAACGCCAAGGTGGCGGTCAATAGGGCCGCGAACCCGAGGCTCAACCGGAAGGGAAACCGTTTCTGGCGGGTCAGGGCGACGGAGGCCATCACTTGGCTCCTTTCGGCGCGGATGGGGCCGGTATGGCCGGAGCAGGCGCGGAGGCGGGGATAGGGAGGGAGGCGGCTCCGGGAGCGATGCCCAGATCCAGCACGGCCAAGCTCGGCGGCCGCTTGGAGGCCTTGATCTCGATGGCGGCCTTGATGCGGTTCTTCTCCTCGAAGCCGGGATCCTCGCGCCACTCCCACGCCCCGCCGGGCTTCCTTTCCAGGACGCCAAAGCGTTTGCCTTCCTCATCCATGTACGCCAGCCATTGGTTCCCGATCTTGAGCACTTGCGCGTTCACCATCTCGCCATTCTTACGGGCGATGGGCTTATTAAACAATGCGATCTCGTCGCCGCTTTTCGCTTCGTCCTTGAGCAGCGCGTTGAGACGCGCGAAGCCCTCGTCCACGGTGGCCGAGCCGGCCTCCAGATCCTTCTTTAGCGAGCCGACGCGATCGAGGCGGGTCTCGTTGTCCCAGGGCAATCCGCCTTCGATGCGACGGGCCAGGGAATCGCAATAGCCGGCTAAAAGCAGGGACAAACGTTTCTGGCGGGACTTGATTTCGTCCTCATCGTTTTGCTTGCGGCTCGATGCGGCACGTTCCTGATCGACCTTTCCCTGGGTCTCCTGTACGCGGGCCTGCAAGGCGGCGTTCTCCTTCTCGCGCCGCTCCCGGTCCTTAACGGCGCGCCCTTCGGCGGCGGCGGCCCGATCATTTTCGTCCCGCAAGAGGGAATCGGTCTTGCGCAGATCCCCTTCCGCTTTCTGGACGTCTTTCTTGGACTTCTCCACTTCGGCGCGGGCTTTCTGGAGATCGGCTTCCAGGCGCGGCGCGGCATCGGCATCCTGGGCGCGCGGGGCGGGCGCCCAGGCTAGGGACGCGGCGATCATGGCTCCGGCCAGAACGGGATTAAGCCCCATTCGATGCGTTCGGTGCATGGCTGAGTTTCCTTCCTTCATTTGCATAAGGGCGAATCCGCATGCGCGGCGCACCAGGCGTCCGCGTGGCGGCATAGGGTTTCCGAGAGCCTCGGCTTGTCGTGGCAATACGAAGCGAGGGCGGGGCCGCAGGCCCCCGAAGGCGGCGCTTCGCCCGGGATTCCGCGCCAGCCGCGATCAAGGCAGAAGTCCCACAATCCGGTCTTGCACCCGTTCTGCCCTTTGGATTCGAGGCACTCGACGCGCGGGACCGCGCAGGCGGCTTCCGAAGGGAAGTCCCGTTCGTAGCAGGATTGGCGTTCGCCCGCGTGCAGGGCCGCCGTATCGGAGCGGGCCGGGGCGGCGACGGAGTCGCACAGCGATCCCAAGCTCGCATCGGAGGCGGAGTCGGGATCGAGGCAGATGCGGATGGCGTCGGCGCGGCACGCCGAATCCTTCCAGGCGCCCGCACGGCAGTACTGCGGGTAGAACTCGCGGCAGTCCTTCGAGTCGGCCCAGCCCTCCTTGCGGCAGAAGGCGGCGTGCACGGCGGGCATATCATAAGCTTTCGCCTGGGTCGGCGAACCCGCGTCGGCCAAAGTGTCGATGCGGATGTAGACGTCGAAGGAATCGGGGACGGCGCCTGCGAAGATGCCTGCGCCGCCGGCGACGTTGTACTTGGGTTTTACGCGTGGGTCGTCATTGCCGCCGGTCACGGTGGCATTGTAATCGTCGTAGGCTTTCTCGAAGCCGTAGAAGTAAAGGCGGTTGCGCTTGGTGTGGAACCAGGTGTTGACCACGCCCATGCTGTCCAAGACGTTCCACCCCTTCGTCCCCTTGACATTGGGATAGATGATCAGGCGGCGGATATCGCCGGGGAAATAATATTGGCTCGAATCGGGCTTGAGCCCTAGGAACGAATCGAAGCGGGTTTCGGGCCGTTGGCTGTTCGGATCGAATCGTTGCGTGATGAGCACGGCGCCCACGTCCGGGCTGCGCTTGGAGCTGAAGTAGTGCGACAAGGTGTTGAGGGCGCCGTTCAGGTAGTAGAGGGTATCCCCTTCCCGGTAGGGTTCGTACGTGTCGCCCAGGAGTTCCAACAGGCGCGCCTCGATAGCCTTCCCTTTGCGCGCGATATAGCCCTGGAAGGCGGTCGAATCGTCGCGCAAGATGAGCAGGCTGTCCCCGAACTCCGATCGAAGGGTGAGGAGGATGCGCGGCGGTAGCGACAGGATAAAGGCCGAATCGAAGATGTTGCTGGGGACGCCGCCCGTGAAGGCGAGGCTGGGCGCGGCCGCGGTGGTATCGACGGAGAAGGAGTCGGGCACGTGGGCGGTGGCGGTGATCAGCGATGCCACCCGCGTCCCGGCGCTGTCCCAGCTGAAGCGGGCGGAGAGCGCGTAATCGTTCCCGCGCTCGGCGCGCGCCGCCGTATCCCCGAGGAAGCAGTTCGCGCTATCCGGGTTCGGTTGCAGCTTGAGGGTGCGCGAGACGCCGCCGAAGGCGCCGGAAATCTCTACGTCGGCGCTATCGTACCAGGCGAAGGCCTGGGTATGTTCCTCGCCGAGGCCGAGCACGCGCTCGAAGCACACGTGCTCCAGGGGCCGGCCCGAGAGCACGTAGGCGGTGGCGTACACGCCGCGGAATACCGGCGGGTCGTTCGGGTAATAATCCCACGGGCCCTGGATGCAGGCGGAGAGCATCAGGGGGAGCGCCAGGAAGGGGAAACGACGGGCCCTCATCGGCCGGCCCCGCTCAGAACGAATACTCATAATTCACCAGGAAGGGGAAGAAGGGGAATTGGGTAATCTCGACGCGCTTGGGCGGGTTGGACTGGCGATCGTAGGTGTAGAAGAAGATGTTCTTGTGGCCCGTGATGTTGAGGATGGTCCAGGAGAAGTTCCATTTGCCTTCGCGGCCCCAATCCACCGGCTTCAGATCCCAACGGAAGTAGGACGGGACGAATGCGGTATTGCGGTTGCCGCGCAGAAGGTTCAGATTGTCGTTGTATTCGGGATTGGGCCCGCCGGCCTCCCGGCCCTGGTTCTGATCCAGGAGATGCCCGTCGGTGTAGCCGGTGTATTCGGTATAAGGCAGGCCCGTGGCGAACTTGATCTGGCTGGACATGCGCAGGTAGCGCTTGGCGTCGTGTTTGAAGAGCCCCTCCTTGCCGCGCAGGGTGAGGGCCAGGTCGGCCTTGAAACTATGGGGCTGATGCCACGAGGGGAAGAAGGGTTGATCGGGATGCGCGTCCTCGCGGATCACGGCGGTGCCGTTGGAGTAGGAGACGCCACCGAATACGATGCCGTCGGGCTTGCGCGCCGAGACCTCGAAACCGTAGCTGTAGCCGTTGGCCTCCCGGAATTGGTCGCCCAGGGAGAGGCTGGCGTCGTTCTTTACGGAATCGGGAATGTCGTTGGGCGCGAAAACCGGGAGATGGTTGACGGTCTTGTAATATCCCTCCAGCGAGAAATCCCAGGTATCCCGGAACTTGTCGATGCCGTAACCCGCCGAGAACAGGAGCGACGAGGTGGGGTTGATCGTCTGGGTGGAGACCTTCTTCGCCGGATAGTAGAACTCGTTCAGGTTCTCCTGATCCGAGAACTGGATGGAGTTGATGTATTGTTGGTAGAAGCCGGTGTGGAAATCGAGAGTCTGGCCGCGGGGCAGCTTGTATCTGATCGATAGGCGCGGCTCCAGTCCGGGCTCATCCAAGGTGGTCGACATCGTAACGCGCAGCCCCCCGGTCAACTCGGCATCGCCCAGGGTCCATTTATCCTGGAGGAAGACGCTGTTTAACCAGAACTCAGTGTAGTCGCGCTGGGAAATCTTGGCTACCGGCTGGTCGTTGCCGAAGATGACTTCCATCCAATCGGCTTCCACGCCCGCGCTCAACCGGTGCGAATCGATGCCGGTGTATTCGAACGACTGCTTGTAGGCGGCCGTCGCCATACGGTTGTAAAGCGTGAAGATGTTCTCCAGCCCGAATTTCTGGCTGAAGTGGCTGTAAGACGCGGTCGCGTGGGTGGACAGCCGTTTGTTCAGCACGGCGTCGTAGTTGAGCGGGATGACGGTGTTGCCCCAATCCACCTTGAAGGGGGTGAAGTCCAGGAGATCGCGGCCGTTGTACCAGGACAGCATTAGGCTCTGGCCCTTCCCGAGGTCGTAACGTACGTTCCCCTGCAGATCGTAGAAGTAATAGTTGAGGTCGAGGTCGGTCAGGCCCGCCCGGCGCATTTCCGTCAGCACCTCATCGATATAGGTACGGCGTCCGGCCACCAGCCAGCTCACCGGGCCCTGGCGTCCCTCGGTATGCGCCTGGGAGGCGAAGGTGCTGACCTGCACCGAAGATCCCTTTACCCACGTATCCGCCGAATCCTTGCCGCCCTCGCGGGACTTGATATCCAGCACGGAAGAGAGCCGGTTGCCGTACTCGGGCGGGAATCCGCCCTTGTAAAAGTTGACTTCATCGATGCCTTCCACCAGGAAGGTGGAGAAAAGCCCGAAGAAATGCACCGGCGAATACACCACCGCCTTATCCAACAGGATGAGGTTCTGATCCGAACCGCCGCCGCGCACGTAAATCTTGGTGGAGAAGTCCGAACTGGCGACCACCCCGGGCAGGGCCTGGATGGAGCGGATGACGTCGGCTTCGGCCAGGCCCGGCATGCGCTTGATGAGCTTGGCCGAGACGGTGGATTTGCCTAACGACCGCTTGGGCGCGCGTTGGGCGCGCACCAGCACTTTCTTCAGTTGGACCGCATCCTCGGATTTGTATTGGGTCGCTCCAGCATCGCCTGCGATGGAGTCCGGAGAGGCGGCGACCGGGGCCGCGGCCAGCGGGGCCTGGACCACCAGAGCGGGCTGATCGCCGATGTCGGCGGCAAAGGCCGTGTCGTTCCCCATTAGGCGGATCTCAACGCATTTTTCCAAGCGGCTCCCTTGAGCCGCCCGGCTCTCCTGAGCCGCCCGGGCCCCAGGGGCCGCGGCGCTATCCACCGGCGCGCTAAAGCAGAGGTTCCATACCGTGTCGCGGGGCAGATCGATGCGGAAAGGCGTCCCGGGGGCCACGGCCAAGGTATCGCCGGTTTCGAGGACCTCCAGGCGCAGGGCGGCCCCGGCGGGAAAAGAGGTATCACGCAAGATACCTGTCATGTGCACGTTACTGGAGGAAGGGGCGGGCGCGGCGGCGGCGAGCCCTGCCGCTCCCATCGCCAACCAGAAAAGACCAAATCCCACTGCCGCTCCCGGAATTGCCGCGGGCGTCCCCGATAGGACCTCCACCCCCGGCGCGAAGGCAGAACGTAAACAGATTTGCGGGGAGATTCAATAATTCTTCAGCCGCGAAGGGCGGAAGCAACGTTTGGGCGAAAAGAGGGAAGGCGCGCGGCGGTTATTTTTTCTTGGTGATCGGCTTTGCAGAGGATTTGACGACGGACGGATCAGGATGCGCCTGTTGATAGACGAATATTTCATTGCGTACGGAATTCCCGAGATCCTCCGCCAACACCCGTTCCAGATTCGAGCGGGCTTCCTTCAGGTCGAATACCGAACCTCTAGGCGGCTTGAAGCGCGATTTCAGCTTGGGAAAATCGTACACGGCATAGCACCAGAAGCGGGCCTGTTCGTCAAGGGAGAGTCCCGGAGGCGGGGCCAGGCGCGCCGACGAATGCGACCGTCCCTCTGCGGCTCCTGATCCGCCGTCCTGACGGACGTACATCGCGAATTCCATTCCGGCCAGCGCCAGTCCCAAGCCGATCACGAACGGCCAGATGCGGATTTGCCGTTTGGGCCCCACGGGTCGCGTCATCTCGGGCCGCTTGCCCCGTTGGCCTGAAGAGGCCAGTTTACCGCGCATCTTCGCCAGAGTGCGTCGGTCGGCGCGCGGCGGAACGAGATTGGTTCCATTCGAAATTTCATCGGCCATTGCAAAGGCTCCCAGCGCGGGCGCAGGCCCGCATGGACTCCATTATGGGGGCGGATCCCGGCTACGGCCATCACCTAAGGGAAGGTCAACGCCGGGCATTTGCGGATCTTGGGCCGGAAAAAAGAGAGGCGCCTCGGGGAGAGGCGCCGGAACGAGGTCGGGAGGTATCGAGGGCTAAGGGATAACGGTTCCGGGGAGGCCGCCGTTGATGGTGACCTTGCCGACCTTGCCGATGGTAACCGTGAGCTTGCCGGTGCCGGTGGTGGGGCCGACCCAGTTCAAGGTTACGCTGCGGGTGTCGTCCGTGCCGGCCGTGGAAGTGAAGGTCTGGGAGCCGCTGTAGAGCTTGCCGGAGTAGGTGTGGAGGACGCCGTAGGCTTCCAGGGTGATGGTATGGCTGCCCGGGGCGATGTAATCCCAGAAGACGGACACGCTCTGGTTTCCCGAGAAGTAGCCGCTGGAAAGGACCGAATCGGCCTTGACCACGCCGTCGACCAGCAAGGTTACCCGGTTGAGGTTCAGCTTGTCCTTGCCGGTGCCCGAGACGCTCGAGCTGATGCTATCGGGAAGGGTATTGAAGTTCGCTTGATACATGGAGAAACGGGAGGCGAGGTTCAAGGTCACCTCGGCGGTGTCGGCGGGCTTCACGAAGAAGCTGGAGGTCGATCCCTGATGGATGATGGAGTCCTTGGCGTCTTTGGAAACCGCGGAAACCGTCCAATTACGCAAAGGGGCCAGGGTTAGCACCCGCAGCACGGTAACTTGGGAATTACCCGAGACCGTCGCGGTATCGCGCACGGTGTCGGGCGGGGTCGCGCTCGAGACCGCGGTCAGGATCAATTTCTGCAGATTGATGGTGGAGGTCTTGGAAAGGACGCCCACCTTTCCCAACACGATGGTCGATTTGACGGCGGCGTTGGCCTCGCTGGACGCGGGGTCGTCGACCGATTTCGGCGAGGATCCGCAGGCCGAAAGCGAGATGGCCGCGGCGGCGGCGGCGGTGAGCTGGATAAGATGTTGTTTGATGTTGCGCATGAAGTGCCTCCCTGTTCCTGTATGGGTTTTCGGAGGGGGCGGATCAAAACTTTAGCTCTGACTGAGAATGGGACCGGGAGGGTCCATGCGCGTGATGAGCCTCACGAAGAAAGGATGCTGGCCTTATCTTCATCGGAAGAATCGGGTGAGCGCTGTAGGGCTTTCCCTTAGTTAAATTTGGGCCGATGCGCATCGACTTCCCGGGAGGGTACGTCCGCCCCTGGCTTCCCTCCGACGTCAGCGCCTTGGCGCGCCTGGCGGATAACCGGGCGATTTGGCGGAATCTGCGCGATGCCTTCCCGAACCCTTATGCGAAAAAGGATGCCCGCGCCTGGGTCCGGGCGGTAACGCGGCAGATACCCTGCCAGCACTTCGCCATCGTACTGGAGGGCGGCGCGCTGGCCGGAGGGATCGGGATTATCCCCGGGTCCGACGTGCATGCCGGGACGGCGGAGATCGGCTATTGGCTGGGAGAGCCCTTCTGGGGGCGCGGGATCATGACGGCCGTGCTGGCTGCCTTCACCGGATTCGCCTTCAAGGAATTCCGCCTACGCCGCTTGTCCGCCTATGTCCTGGAATGGAATCCCGCTTCGATGCGGGTGCTGGAAAAATGCGGATACGCGGCGGAAGGAATATTGCGGAAGAGCGCATTGAAGGACGGAACGGTGGCGGATGAAATCCTGTACGCCCGCGTCGTTTAGATCCCGTTAAGTGCTATAGAACCATTTCCCGACCGCGTAGGCGGGCAGGATCCACAAAACGCCCGCGGCCGCGTATGGCCAGGGAACATGGTTGGCGAACAGGGCGACCACGTCCACCAGGGGCACGTAACGGAGCAGCATGCCTACGGCCTTGCCCGTATGCTTGGGCGACGGATCTTTCGCCAAATTGCGGAGGGGATTGCGCAGCAAGAGCGCCAAGGCCAGCCAGGCCAAGGCGAGCGGCCGCTCGGCGCGGTACCACAGGATCCCGGCGGCGGCCCAAGCGGCGAACCACAATCCCAGTCCGCCCAGGAACAAGGTTGCCCGGCGGCGCGAATTCCCGCCCACCTCATCGCGCGCCAGGAAGGTGACCAGGGCGATGTAGGCCCACAAGGAGATGAGGCTTAAGACTACGGAACTCGGCCAGACCGCGGGAAAGGCGCTCCAGGCCAGGGACATCCCGGTGAAAAGATTGAGCGCCCGGCACAGGCCCATGGCCGCCGGACCCAAGGGTCCGCCTTTGAGCCAGAAATTGTAGGCGAAGATGGCCGCGCATAAGGCAACCCCGCTCAGGGCCGAGAGCGGATGGACCACGGCCAGGATTCCCAGTCCCAGGGCCATCATCCCCAAGCTTAAGGCCCAGGCGGCGCTTAGGGAGACCGCCCCGGAAGGGATGGGTCGATTGGACCGCTCGCGCGCATCCACGTCCTTATCGGCCACATCGTTGAGGGCCATGCCCGCCATGATGAAAAGGGCCGCGGATGCTACGCCCGCCCACAAGGTCCATTCCAGACCGCGTCCTCCGCCGATCCACCATCCGGCATAGGCGTTGGACATGGAGGAGAAAACGGTGGGGATACGGACGAGGGAAAAGAAGGCGCGCGGTTTCAGGGATCCTCCGGCCCGCACGGGCGGGCATCCAGAAAGGATAGGAAGTTTCAGGGCGTTGGCGGCAGGACCCGGACCACGGCGCCGTCGGGCCCTTCGATCCGTAGGAAGCGCGCGCCCGCGAAGGATACGCCGGCCAAATCGATTCCCGTGCCCGCGAAAGACGCCTTCCGCAAGGCGCGGCCCTTGGCATCGAGAATGGCGAGGCGATGCTGTCCCGGAGCCAATCCGTCCAAGCGCCAGCCCGTTCTCGTCATGGCAAAGCGCAGGCCCCCGGCCGTCAGCGTCGGAAGCAAGGAGACGCCGCCTCCCGGAGGCGTGAAGACATAGTGGTAGTTCTTGGGATTGAACCCGGAGGGATTGTTGCCGGCCACCAGGTGCGCCGTGCCCTGATAGGTTACGGTCGCATGGCCGTGGATGCCGCCGTCGGGGAAATCGTTGACCTTGGCCCATTGCCCCGAGGCCGGATCAAATTGATCGATGCGGCTGAAGAGGCTGAAGTCGGCCCCCTCGCCTCCGAAGACGTAGATCTTGCCGCCCAGGTAGGACAGGCCGATGCCGCCGCGCGCCGAGGGCATGGTCCCCTTGTCGTACCACTTGTCGCTCTTGGGCGAATAAGCCTCGACGGCGGTTTGGTTGAACCGGGTCGTGCTTCCCGTCGGCACGGAATGGCCGCCGATGACGTAGATGAGGGAATCCACCACCACGCCCTTGGTATGCTCGCGCGCATTCTTCATGGACGTGAGCGCCTTCCAGGTATTGGCTACTGGATCGTACACGTGCGCGAACGCGACGGAATGATATTGGCCCGAGTCGGTTCCGGCCATGACGTAGATCTTGCCGTCGAAGGGCACCGCCAAGCCCGCGCCCAGCCGGCGGGGGACGTCGGCCAGGGTTTTCCACGTATTGGCCTTGGGATCGTATTGCCAAGCGTTGGTGCTGCCGTAGGGCCAAGGGTAGTTGGCGCAGCAGGGCCAGTTGTACCCTCCGAAGACATAGAATTTGCCGTCCAGCGCGCATACCGCGGGATGATTGCGACTGCCCGGCATGTTGGCTCCTTGGATCCACTTGTCCGCTTTCGCATCGTAGATCCACAGCTCGTCGGAAGCCTTGTTCACGTCGGTGGCCGGGGTCCGTTTCATCTCGCCGCCCGCGCAGAACAGCGAGTCGCCGATGGCCGCTCCGTCCCATTCGGATTGGATGACCGGGAGGACCGCGGCTTTGGTCCAGGTGCCCACCGTGGTTTGGGCCATGCCCGGCCGCGCCGAAAGGGCCGCGGCAAGGGAAAGGGCAATGGGAAGGGATGCGGGAAAAATGGCCTTCATGTTCGCCTCCTGAGCCAGACAGATCCGTCCCGCTCTAGCAGGGTCTCCGGCCTCGCCGGGCGAAGTTACCTCCCCGCCGCTATCGCGGTGGGACGTTCCCTGCGCGGACCTGCGTATTTCCAATCCTCCGGCGGTTCTGCGTTTCAAGAACCGCGGACGCAGCGTGTTAAGGGTTTCCCTCAAGCCTGGAGCGAATCCAGCTTGCGCGACAGGAATCTCCGTTGCGGGCCGTCGGCGGGTACGTGCTGCAAGGCCTTCGCGTACGCTACCCGGGCCTCGTCCGGCCGGCCGCAGCGTTCCAGGAAAGCGGCCCGGGCGGAATGGGCCAGGGCGAACCCGGCCAACTCGCCTTTTTCCAACAAGGCATCGATGCGCCGGATGCCGGCTTCCGGACCGAAGGCCATGCCGTCGGCCACGGCGGCGTTCAAATCGACCACCGGGGAAGGCGCGCAGCGGCGCAGGACCTGGTAAAGCCCGGCGATCTGCGGCCAATCGGTTTCGGCGGCCGTCTTCGCGGCGGCATGTAGGGAGGCGATGGCCGCTTGCAGGCAATAAGGACCGATGCGGCCCTCGGCGAAGGCCTGGTCCAGCAGCGCCTGCCCCCGCGCAATGCCCTCCCGATCCCATAGACCGCGGTCCTGTTCCTCCAGCAGCACCAATTCGCCTTCCGGGCTGAGCCGGGAGGCCCGGCGCGAATCCTGGAAAAGCATCAGGGCCAAGAGCCCTTTGACTTCCGCATCGGGGGCCAGTTCCAGCAGGATTTCGCCCAGCCGGATGGCCTCGCCGGTGAGATCGGTCCGCAACAGATCGGACCCGTCACTCCCGTGGTACCCCTCGTTGAAGACTAGGTAGACCACGTGCAGGACCGTTTCCATCCGCATGGCCAGTTCCGGCCCTTCCGGAACGGCGAAGGGGATTTTGGCGTCGCGGATCTTGGCTTTGGCGCGCACGATGCGTTGGGCCACGGTGGCCGCCGGGCACAGGAAGGCGGCCGCGATGGCCTCGGTGGGCAGGCCGCAGACCTCGCGCAAGGTGAGGGCCAAGCGGGCCTCTTGCGAAAGCGCCGGATGGCAGCAAGTGAATATCATCCGCAGGCGATCGTCGGGCAATTCCTCTGCGCGGGCCGAGGCTTCCTCCGGCGCGCGGAGCAAATCCTCATACCCCTCCGGCAAAGGCGCCTGGCGCGCCCGCCGCCGCAACTTGTCGATGGCGCGGAACCGGCCCGCCGACACCAGCCAGGCCCGCGGGTTTTCCGGCAGACCCTGGGCGGGCCAATGGGCCAAGGCTTCGGCGAAGGCGTCTTGCAAGGCTTCTTCGGCCAAATCCCAATCGCCCAGGAGGCGCACCAGGGTCGCCAGGATGCGGCGCGATTCCCGCCGGTAGGTTTCCTCGATAAGTTGCCGCATAGGGGACCGCGCCTGCCTCCGTCCTCAGTGGCTCTTAGGCGGGGGCGTTGGCGAACACCACGATCGGCCTCACTTCCACGGATCCGGTTTTGGCTCCGGGAATGCGCCCGGCGATTTGGATGGCTTCATTCAGATCGGTCGCATCGATCATGTAGAATCCGCCCAATTGTTCCTTGGTTTCGGCGAAGGGGCCGTCGGTGGTGACGAGTTTGCCGGAACGGACCCGCACCGTGGTCGCGGTGGCGGTGGGCTGCAAGGCTTCGCCCGCGACGTATTTCCCGCTCCTCTTGATATCCGTGGTGAAGCCGAAATATTCCTCCATCATCACGCGATTCTCGCCTTCCCGGCGTACGTCCATTTCCGATTCGTTCCCGTAGATCAGGCATAGGTATTTCATGGTTTTTTCCTGGTTGGACGCCCGCACATGCGCGGCGTTCTATCCGATAGTCGAACGGAGGCCGCTTAAAATCGACAACCTGGGAAAAATATCCGCTGTCGAAAGGGATGCCGCAACCGATTCCGCTGAAAGCAGGAACCGCAACATACGAAGTTGTTAGCTTTCCCTTCCGGTCCCCATGGCGCAACCCGTATCCCTGCATCGTTTTCAAATCGATTTCTCAGATATCGATCGCGGGGTGTACAAGGCGTTCGACCTCAGGCTCGCCAGGCATCCGTCGGAATCGGAAACGTATTTGCTCACCCGGCTCATCGCCTACGTCCTGAACGATCGCGAGTTCCTGGAGTTCTCGGCCGGCGGCCTCTCGGATCCGGACGCGCCCTGCATGCATGCCACCACGCCCCACGGGGAGATTCTGTTATGGATCGAGATCGGCAACCCGAGCGCGCGCAAGCTTCACAAGGCTTCCAAGGCGGCCAGGCAGGTGCGCGTCTACACGTATAAGGACGTGCGGGTCCTGCTGGAGGAAATCCGCGGGAACAAGGTCCACCGGGCCGAAACCATCGAGGTCTTCTCTCTCGATGCGAAATTCTTGGAAGGCCTGGCGCCCGCGCTGGAGCGCACCAACAAATGGAGTATCCTCCATCAGGAGGGGACCCTGACCGTTACCATCGGCAACGTTTCGTTTTCCTGCGAGTTGCTTATCCACCCTATCCAGGCCGCCTGAAGGGCTACCCTTCCTCCGATCGCGCGCCGGCTCCCTGGCGGGGCGTCATTTCCGGAACCGCCTAGTCGCCGCATCGGGAACGCGCGTTCGCATCGCCGGCATCCGGCGGCCTTCCGCATCATAAGCGGCTTCGGGACCGCCCCCGGGCCCCCGGTAACTTCCCCGGCCCGCCGAACGGGCCGCGGGAGGACGAAGCGTCGTGGTATGCCAGAAGGAGGAATCCGGCGACACCACGCCGGCGGTGGTTGTGCCTTTGACGTAGCCGACGAGGGCATAGGTCGTTGGCGGCATCGGGAAACCTCCATAGGCGGCGGACACCAGACCGAGCCCTTCGGCATACGTCTCCATTTGGTCAATGTCCGGGATGATGGCCAAGGCGGTATCCCGCCAGACGCCGAGGGCCGGCCCGTAGGCTTTCATCCGCAACCCCGGCTCCGCGAGGGGGAAAACAGATGTGTCGCCCAAATAGGCTTTCACCCGGGTTTCGAAATTCGGCGAGGAGGTCATGGGGACGATTTCTCCGGGGCAGGCGTTGAACGGGGAATGGGCGGTATCGAGATATGCGCGGGTTTCGCGGTAGGAGTTATACCTCTTTTCCGCCAGCGCTCCGCCGGCCAGGTCGCTTTGGGACTCCAGGCAAGAGAAATCATAGGTCCGGATAAAGCCGGACTCGTTCCGGGAATCCACCTTGCATTTGCGCACGATCTCCGTATGCTTGCTCGGCTCGACGCTCGGTTCATAGATGCGGTACTGGAAAACGTCACCGACCTGGAAATCAAAGATTTCCCGTACGCCGGGGCTGCAAGCGCCCGTCGAGGTTTGGCCTCGCGCCGTGAACGCGAGCGCCGCCACGCCGACCAGGCAAACGGCGAGGGAACGGGTCGCGGAGATCTGCCGGGGCAGGTATCGGGAATAGGCGGTAGGCAGGCGAGCGTGCATGGGACCTCCTTGAGCCTAGAAGCCCCTGCAATTTCCACGCCCGATCCATGAAAGGCTTTTGCAGCTTGGAAATCCCGGATTTGAAGACGATTTACACCGGCACGCTTTATCGGACCGATAAAAGACGGACCGTCTCGACGATCGAATTGAGCGCCCTGCGCGATCCCCTTTACTTGTCCGTGAGCGCTTGCGCATTGGCGAAGGTCAATTCGACCGTCGCATTCGGGCAGGGATCGCCTGCGGTCCAAGCGGCCAAGGCCAGGGAAGCGCCACCGCCCCATCCACTTTAAGCGTGCCGTTGGCCGTATGGCCCGAACCGGGAGAGGGGTTGGCGGGGTTGTTCGTGGGCGAGGTACCGGACGAATCGCATCCGGCCAAGAACAACCCGGCGAAAAGGAAAGCCAACGGTGCGAAAGTGCGTATCGACATAGGGGGCGCCTCCGAGGAATAGGATCGCAGCCAAACTAATTCCTGTGGACGAAGGGCGTTTTCCGGGCGTGTTCCCGATCACGAGGAGATCGATCGCCGTGATACAATCCGGTCTTTCGGAGCGTCTAAGGCGGCGCCGCCACGATCACGCGTCTGAAAGCACGTGCGCGGCGATCAAATCCTTCATCCCCGTCATAGGTAACGTAGACGTTACGGGTTTGAGCCTCTTGATCTCGGAAATGCAGAGGGCCGCTTCCTCCGGGTTCGCCGAAGGGGTCCCATGGCTCCCTTTCACCAGTTCCGGTTTCAGGGGAATGACATCCATGTAATAGCGGAAGCCCAGGATCTTCTTGAGCAAGGTGAAAGCCATCTTGGCCTTGATGGCGGGGATGTCCGGATTCAGGAATAGTTCGACGGGATCGTAGCCGGGCTTGCGGTGGATATCCACGCAGCGGGCGAAGTCGGGGGCCTTGCGGTCGTCTTCCCAGTAATAATAGGTGTACCAGTTGTCCGGCTCGGCCATCAGGATCACGTCCCCGCTGCGCTCATGCTTCAGGCCCGCCTTGGCGATGGCGTCGCCGACGAGCACGGCTTTCTGCCCCGGTTCCTTTTCGAACAAGGCGGCCACCTTCGGGATCAGCGCCTTGTCCTTCACGTAGATGTGGCAGATCTGATGATCGGAAACGGCGAAGGCCCGGCTCGCGCCCGCGTCCAGCATCTCCCAGGTCAGGCTGGGGCGGATTTCCAGCAGGCCCGCCCGCCGCAAGATGCGGTTGGGATGGGTATGCCGCGTCACCTTGGAGATCCCGTATTCGGAAACCAGCATGATGCGCACGCCCTGGCCGCGATAGAAGTCGATCAAGTCGCCCACCACGGCGTCGATGGCCGAAACCTCCGCCGCCATTTCGGGCGCGCCCGGGCCGAAGCGTTGCAGGCCGTAGTCGAGATGGGGCAGATAGACCAGGTTCAGGGTGGGCCGCTTGCTCGCGAAAACCTTTTTCGCGGCGGCGGCGATCCATTGCGACGAGGCGATGCCCGATCCCGGACCCCAGAAGGAGAAGAAAGGGAAGGGCCCCAGGTCCTTGACCAATTCGTCCCGCAGGCCGAAGGGCTGGGCGTACACGTCGAAGATCTTACGTCCGTCGGCGGGGTATTGCGGGCGGGGCGTTACGCTCCATTCCACCGGGGCGTACATGTTGTACCACCAGAAAAGCTTGGCGCAGGTGAAATCCGGATTGGCCCGCTTGAGGCTTTCGTACACCTTCTCGCCCTGGATGAGGCCGTTGTTCTGCTTCCAGAAGCCGACTTCGGCGAGATCGTGGAAGTACCAACCGTTGGCGACGATCCCGTTGGACGAGGGCGGGGCGCCCGTGAGCATGGCGGCCTGGCTGGAACAGGTCACGGCGGGGAAGACCTCTTGCAGCGGGGCGCTCCAGCCCTCGGACAGGAATTGCGCGATGCGAGGCGTATGCGCGCCGATTAGCGAACGCGTAAGGCCCACCACGTTAAGCACGGCGGTGCTATGCAAGGTTCCTCCCCGATCAGCCATGGCGTCCTTTCGTAAATCCGTTCAGTAGGTAACCCGGAGGCACGCGCTCCTCGATGAAGCGCAGCTCGCGGGCGAGGGATGCGGCCAAGGCGGCATCGCCGTCGGGACGATGGCCTTCCGGCAGAACGCTCCAGGTATAGGTCTCCACCTCGAAATGCCGGCACTGTTTGCGGGCCAACGCATGCTGGAAGGCGGTGAGCATGTCTTCGCGGGTGGTTCCGATGGCGTCGGCCTCGAGCATGCGATCGGAATCGATGGGCAAGTGGAAGTGGACGCGCCAGGGATAGGCCCACAAATCGATCCCTGAGAAGTCGGCCCGGACTTTTTCCGCCGCCCCACCTGTGGCCCCGCCCGCCACCCCGGTTGCAGGCTCGCCCAAAACCTCGCTGGGCCGCGCGCCCTCGGCGAGAGCCTGATGCAAATCGTCGAAGACGGCGACGCCCGCGGGCGTGCGTACGCGGACCTGGTGAAGGAAGCGCGGCTCGACGAAGCGCCGGCGCAGTTCCAGGGTGGCGCGCGCGGGATCGGGCTTGAACTCGAGGGCGCTGGACAGTTGCATCTTCGCGAGGGCGATGCCGTCCGCCGCAAAAGCCTCCAGAACGTCGACGGGATCCTCGAATTGCACCGCCTGATGGCAGGTGTCATAGCAGACGCCCAGGTAACGGGACAGATCCTCTTCGCTGAGTCCCGCGCGTTTGGCTTCGGGCCTTAGGACCTCCGCCCAATAGACGCGCACTTGCCGGGTGGTTTCGAGGGCGCAGCCCGGTTCCGGCTCCAGCCCGAGACGGATCGTACGCCCGTCCATTTCCGCTAGGGAGCGCGCCTCGCGCGCGAAGGCGCACAAGTTCGCCGCCGCGCGGCGGCCATGCTCCGCGGTCCAGCCCACGCGCCAGCCCAAGGGCAAGGTCGAGACCGATCCCTCCGCGCCGGCGGGCAGGATGGCCGAGAGCAGGCGCGCGCAGGAAACCGTATAGGCCAAGCGTTCGGGCGTGGTCCAATCCGGCTGATAGACCTTGGTCTTCACCTCGGCATCGTGGAAATTGCCGTAAGGGAAAGCGTTGCAAGTGAAGGCTGAGAGTCCATGGGCAAACAGATGATTCAACAGTCGCTCGCGTGCGACCCGGGGATCCCGGTTCATCTCCTCTATAAAGGAGGCGGGAAACCAGAGACCCATGGGCATCCCCGGCCAGCCCAACTCTCCCCGCACCAAGGGCCCAAAGCGGCCGATCAGGTCGCTCCAAACGCTCCAATCCCCCAAAGGATGCACATTGGTGCAATAGGTGAGGCTGAGGTTTTTCAAGCGAAAACCGTTTCCCAATCCCCGGACCCCGGAGTAGATTAACATAGTAAACCGATGAAACAGGATAATCTTGAAGCATCCGCCCAGGGGGCGGCCAAGGGGCTGTCGGCCCAAGACCGAACCGATGCGGCCCCTGCGCCCGTAGTCCTTGCCGTCCGCACCTGGGAATCGCCCCTGGTCGGCAATGCGCCCATCCACTTCGGTCCCGGCGCCATCGAGCGGTTGCCCGGCCTGTTGTTGGGCCTCAAACCGGACAAGCTTTTCATCGTCTCGGATACCCGCGTATTCAACCTGCACGGGTCTTCCTTATTGCAGACCCTTTCTCCCCATTTCGCTCCCGAAATCCTCCTCATTCCGGATGGGGAAGGGGAGAAGAACCTGGCCAACCTGGAATCGATCTGCACCCAGCTCTTCGAACGCGGGGCCACGAAGTCGTCCGTGGTAGTCAATTTCGGCGGCGGCGTGGTCCTCAATATCGGCGGGCTGGCGGCTTCCCTCGTCTATCGCGGCATCCGCTTCGTGCAAGCCCCCACCACCTTGATGGCCCAGAGCGATGTCATCGTCTCGAACAAGCAGGGCATCAATTTCGCCGGCGGTAAGAACCGTTTGGGCGTGTTCAATACGCCCGTAGCCGTCGTAGCCGACATCCGCTTCGTGCGCAGCGAGCCCGTGCGCCAGTTGCGCGCCGCGGCGGTGGAATATTGCAAGAACGCCATCCTCTTAGGCGGCCGGCATTATGAGGAGGCCCTTTCGTTCTTCTCCGCGCCCGAAATCTTTTCCACGCCCCAGCTGGCCCGTCTATTGGAGAACAGCCTGGTGCAGAAATTCGAGATCGCCCGCCTCGATCCCAAGGAACGTTCGCTTGGGCTGATGCTCGAGTACGGCCATACCGTGGGGCATGCCCTGGAATGGCTTTCGCACGGACGCCTGTTGCACGGGGAAGCCGTGTACCATGGGATCAACGTGGCCGGCCAGCTCGCGGCGCATCTGGGCATCATGCCCTTGGCCGAGTTGAAGAAGCAGAGCCTTCTGCTTTCGCGCCTCACCGGCATTCCGTCCATCCCGAAAGACATTTCCGTGGGCCAGATCCTGGCGGCCGCGCAGAAGGACAATAAGAAAGTGGGCAAGGGCATGGCCTTCATCCTGATGAAGGCGGTGGGGGAAGTGAACCGGCAAGAAGGCTCCGTGCTCACGCCCGTCTGCGAGTTCCAGCTGCAACGCGTCCTGCTCGAGTATTGGGATGCTTTGCTATAGCACCGGCTCCCTTCCCGACGCCCTTTCCCTTCCCGCCATCTCCGACCTCTTGACCAACACCCCTTTCACGGGCGTGGAACTGACGGTGACCCCGCCCATGCTGGCGCGCGCCGCCGATACCGGATATTGGAAGGGCATCCGCGATTTGTTCCTGGAGAAGGGCCTGGCTTTCCGCAACGTGCATTTGGGCGCGCCGCATCTGTTGGGTCCCGAGCCACATCGCCCGGGCCTTGCCTCCCTTCATGCCGCGGATAGGGCGGCCAAGACGGCGGCCTGCGCAGCCGGTATGGGCATCGCGGTCGCGCTGGGATCCCCGAATCTCACCTTCACTTCCGGCCTCACCGAATCCGAAGCAACGCATGCCCGTCAGGAGGCGGCCTTCCAGGATGCGCTGACGGGTTTGGTGGCGATCAAGCCGGCGGCCTTGAAGCTGCTCATCGAGCAAGAGCCCGAGCACGTGATCCGCTCGGTGGGGCAATTGGCCGCGCTGGGCCGCGCCTTTCCGGGCCAGGTCTTCGCGACCTTCGACGTGGGCCATAGCGCGGTGATGGGAGAGGATATCGCCGCATGCATCCACAGCCTGGGGCCGCTCCTGCGGAACCTGCATTTGGAAGACATCCAGGGCCGCGTGCACGCGCATAAGCTCTATGGCGAAGGCGATATCGATTTCGCGCCCGTTTTCCGGGCACTGCGTGAGATCGGCTATCAGGGCGACTTTACCCCCGATCTGTATCCCTTTAAGGACGACCCGGAGCGGGCGATGCGGGCTTCGGAAGCGTTCCTGCGCACCCACGGCGTATTGACGCGGGCGTTGTAAAGCCGGCCGACGCGGGAAGCCTTCCTCGGCCGCCGCTTTCCGAAGTTCCGAAAAAGACAGACGAATCGGATACATTCCCGGGGTTATATTATGGGCCCCAATGGACAGGCCTGAATTCCTTCTGATCCGCGGATCGTCCCGGTCCAACGCGGCCGCCTGCTTGGCGATGGCATTGTTCGCCCTCCTGGCTTTGATCGGATGCGGGCGGCGCGATTCCGTACCCACCATCCGCATCCTCTGGGCCGAATGGCATCCCTCCGATGCCCTCGCGGAACTGGGCCGCGAGTACCAGGCCAAGACCGGGGTGCGCGTCCAGGTGATCCAGAAATCCTGGGATGGCGCTTTCGGCGACGCCGTGTTCGCCGAGTTCCGCAACCGCGACGATCATTACGACATCATCATCGGGGACAGCCAATGGCTGGGGCTGGGCGCGGTGGGCGGCCATTACGTCGAACTCACGGATTGGATCAAGGAGAATATCGTTACGGATCGCCTGGAACCGGCGGCGATGAAATGGTATTGCGAATATCCCAAGGGTTCGGCCCGCTACTACGCCGTGCCTTGCGAGGCCGACGTCATGGCCTGGATTTATCGCAAGGATCTTTTCCAGGACCCCGCCCATAAATCCGCCTTCGCCGCTTTCCTGGCCAAAGAGAAGGTAACGCCGGCGTTTCCCTTGGCGCCGCCGGCGACCTGGGAGCAGCTTCGCCTCATCGCCCGCTACTTCAAGCAGGCCATACCCGGCATGGCGGGGCTGGTGATGCCCACCTCCCGCAATTACGATATGGCAACCATGGGCTTCGAACCGGTGCTGTGGTCCTTCGGCGGCGACTTCGGCGATTATGCCACCGAGAAGGTGACCATCGGCTCCCCGGCCACCGTGGAGGCCCTGAAGTTCTACACTGATCTGTTGTCCTCCTCTTCCGCGGGCGGGCGGAACATGGGCTACGGCGAAGTGGCGGCGGAATACATCTCCGGGCGCGCGGCCATGGCCTGCAATTTCATGGCCTTTTTCCCCACCTTTACCAATCCCGGCGAGAATCCCGATTACTATGACAAGACCGGATTCTTCAATTCGCCCGGTCATCAAGGCGCCGACGGGACCTTCCGCCGCGCCGCCGCGCTAGGCGGGCAGGGCATGAGCATCAACGCGCATATCTCCCCCGAGCGCCAGGCGCGCGCCAAGGAATTCCTGAAATGGTTTTCGCAAAGCGCGACCCAGGCCGATTGGGCCGCCAAGGGCGGGTTCACCTCGGACAAGACGGTGCTGGCAGGGGAAACCTTCCGCAAGGCGGCTCCCTACAATCCGCTCTTCGAGGAAGCCTTCCAGTTGATGCGGGATTTCTGGTCCGTCCCGGAGTACGACGATCTCCTGAAGACCTGCCAGCGCGAATTCTGCGCTGTCTCCCAGGACGGCGCCGATGCGGAGACGGCGGTGAAGCAGGTGCAGGCCGAGCAGGAAGCCATCCTGGCCAAGCGGAGAAGGGACCGATGAGCGCGGTCCGGGCCCTTTCGGATCGTTCGGTACGCAACCTTTGCGTCATGCCCGCCCTGGGGCTTCTCATCCTCTTCAACGTTTTCCCGCTGCTGGCCTCCTTCGCCTTGAGCTTCACCGACTTCAATCCCATCATCGACACCAAACCGGTTTTCACCGGCCTCGCCAATTACGCGGGCCTGCTCGACAGCCCCCGCCAAGAGGTGTGGCGCGCCTTCTCCCGCACGGGGGCGATGGTTGCCGTCACCGTAGGGCTAGAGACGATCTTGGGCTTCTGCGTGGCCTTGCTCCTGCGCCGCGCCTTCAAAGGCCGGGGCCTGTTCACCGCCATCCTCCTCATCCCCATGATGCTATCCCCGGCGGTGATGGGTTCCTTCTGGCGTTACCTCTTCAATGTCGATTACGGCCTGGTGGATTGGCTGTTGGACGCGCGCCTGGCCTGGGACGGATCGCGCCCGCTCTCCTTCTGGGCGGTCGTCATCGCCGAAGTGTGGATGTGGACGCCCTTCATGATGCTGCTCTCCCTGGCCGGGCTCAACGCCATCCCCAAAACCCTCTACGAGGCCGCCGAAGTGGATCGCGCCGGGAACTGGTTCCGTTTCCGGCATATCACCCTTCCCTTGGCCGCGCCCATGGTGATCCTGGGCGTGGTCTTCCGCGCCATGGATGGCTTCCGCCTGTTCGATACCGCCATGGTCCTGAACGGCAACCTGGAAGGCCAGCCGACCACTTTCGTGAGCGTGCTGTTGCATGCGCGCGGGTTCGGCGGCAGCCGTTCCCTGGGCGAACCGGCCGCCCTCGCCTATCTGCTCTTGATCGCCTCCTTGGCCCTGGCCAGCCTGGTCTTGCGTTACCTCGATCACGTGCGCGCACGGCGGGGCGCGAGCGGGTTTACGGGGAGGGGCGCATGAGCCGCGCCCCCCGGACCGAGGGCGGGGCCTGGGCGCCTTTAAAGGCGGCCCTGCTGGCGGCCTACGCCCTGATCAGCCTGGCGCCCATCGCCTACTTGGTCCTCACCGCCTTCAAGCTGCCCACCGATGCCGCCGCCTTGCCGCCGCGCTTCCTGCCGGGAGCATCCGCCCCCGAAGATTCCTACTGGTTCCGTTTCACCTTGTTGAATTTCCGCCGCGTGCTGGCCGATGGCGGGACGCTGCTCTATTTCTTCAATTCCGTTTTCGTTTCCGTATGCAGCACCGTACTCTCGGTGGCGGCGGGGTCGCTGGCCGGTTACGGGTTCAGTCGCTTTCCCTTCCGCGGCGGCCGGGACGCGCTCTTTTTCGTCCTCGCCACGCGCATGCTCCCGCCTCTCGCGGTGGCCGTGCCCATCAGCTTCATGTACAGCCGCCTCGGCATCCTCGATACGCGCTTCGGGCTCATCTTGCTCTATACCTGCTTCAATCTCTCTTTCACCACCTGGATGATGAAAGCCTTCATCGACGAGATCCCGGCGGCCTACGAAGAGGCGGCCATGCTCGACGGCCACACGCGCCTGGAAGCCTTGCTGCGCGTGGTCCTGCCCCAGGCCGCCCCCGGGCTCGCCGCCACCGCGGTCTTTTCCCTCATCTCGGCCTGGAACGAGTACGCCTTCGCCCTGACCTTGACCAGCACCGATGCGGTCACCATGCCCGTGCGCATCCACTCCCTCACCGGCGATACCGGCACCGTGCCCTGGGGCCCGCTGGCGGCGGCGGCCACCTTGTTCCTGGTGCCCATCGTATTCTTCGGCCTGATGATGCGCAAGCACTTGGTCCGCGGAGCCACCTTCGGCGCGGTGAAGGGATAGCATGCGCAAGGAACTCACCCTGCAACGCGCTTCCCTCGCCGCCATGGGGCTGGGCTTAGGGCTTATCGTGCAGCCCTGGTCGCATGCGCTCTTCGCCGCCGGATTCCCCTTCACCTTGATCGCCTTGACCGGCTACAACGCGGCGGGCTGGCTTTCCGGCGACCGCGCCGCCAAGGAGCGGGAACTGGCCCGCGTCGCGCAGGCGGCCCAAGCGTCAATCGAAAAGGACGGCCCCGCCCTTCCCAAGGGCGGCCACGCTCCCCTAAGGAACGGCCCTTCGCCCGACGGGGGCCCCGCATGAGCGCGCATGCCCGCATACGCCTGGAAGGGGTGGCCAAGAAATTCGGCGATGTGATCGCCGTCTATCCGCTCGATCTCGAAGTGCCCAAGGGCGAGTTCCTGGTTTTGTTGGGCCCGAGCGGCTGCGGCAAGACCACCACCTTACGCATGATGGCGGGGCTGGACGCGCCTACGCAAGGCAAGGTCTTCCTGAACGGGCGGGACGCGACGGCCTTACGGCCCGGCGCGCGCGATGTCGCATTCGTCTTCCAGTTGTTTTCCTTGTATCCCCATCTGACCGTCCTCGATAACGTCGCCTTCACCTTGCGGGCCCAGGGATTGCCCGCGGCCGAGGCCAAGCGCCAGGCCTTCGATATGCTCCGCCGCATGGGCGTGGAAGGCTTCGCGTCGCTCCATCCCGAGCGGCTTTCCGGGGCCGATCAGCAGCGGGTGGGCCTGGCGCGGGCGCTGGTACGGCGGCCGCAGGCTTTCCTCATGGACGAACCGCTGGGGACCTTGGACGGGGGCCTGCGGGCGGAGATGCGCGCGACCTTGCGGGCCATCCACAACCAGAGCGGCGCGACCACCGTGTTCGTGACCCATGATCAGGAAGAAGCCATGGGCCTGGCGGACCGCATCGCCGTCCTACGCGAGGGCCGGGTGATCCAAATGGGTTCGCCACGCACCCTCTACGATCATCCCGCCGATCTTTATGTGGCCGATTTCCTGGGTTCGCCCGGCATGAACCTGATGCGCGCGCGGCGCGAAGGCGAATGGGCCGCGCCGGAAGGGATCGATCTGGCCCTGCGCCTCTCCGATGGAAGCGAGCCCGCTGCGGCGGATCCAAGAACGTTATGGCTCGGCGTGCGTCCCGAGAACGTCGTGCTCAGCGAATCCGGCGCGCCCTGCCAGGTGGAGCGGACCCAGCCTCTGGGCGCCTACAATCTGCTGACCCTGCGCGCCGGCGCGGGATTCCTGAAGGCCTGGCTGCCCGCGGGCATCCGCTTCGGGGAAGGGGAAACCGTGCGGGTTTCTTTCCTGCCCGGAGGCTGCCGTTGGTTCGGGGGCCCCACGGGAGCGGCCCTTCCCTGGCTTACCTTGGAGGCGGCATGCCCGGCTACGCGGTAGAAGGGCTCTCCGTCGACTTCGGCGGTAAGCCCGCATTGTCCGGGGTTTCTTTCCGGATCGAAGCGGGCGAATTGCTGGTGGTACTGGGGGGATCGGGCGCGGGCAAGACCACCTTGCTGCGCACCTTGGCGGGCCTTCAGAAACCCTCCGCGGGGCGAATCTTCGAGATCGGCCCGCAAGGGCCCTTTGATCTTTCCGAGCAACCGCCGCACCGGCGGGACATGGCCATGGTCTTCCAGAATTTCTCCCTGTACCCGCGCATGAGCGTGCGCGAGAACCTGGCCTTCCCGTTACAGGCAAAAGCCTTGGCCTTGCCGCGGATGGAGATCGAGGCCCGCGTGGCGCAGGCGGCCGCCATGCTGGGCCTTTCCGACAAGCTGGAGCGCCGGCCGGGCCAGCTCTCGGGAGGCGAACTGCAGCGCGTGGCCCTGGGTCGGGCTTTGGTGCGACGTCCCAAACTCTTCTTGCTGGACGAACCTTTGGCCAGCCTGGACGCCAAGTTGCGCGAGCGCATGATCCTGGAGATCCGCCGCTTGCAGCGGTCCTTGGGCTGCGCCATGATTTATGTCACCCATGAGCATTCCGAAGCCATGGGCCTTGCCGATCGCATCCTGGCGCTGGACCGGGGCCGCGCCCTCCAGATAGGCCCTCCGGAGGAAATCTACCGTCAGCCTGCGGGGACGCGCGTGGCGCGCATGCTGGGTAGGCCCGCCATCAATCTCTTCTCGCCCGACGAGGCCGCCGCCCTGGGGCTCCCGTTGCAAGGCGGCAAGCGGGTGGGCATCCGCCCGGAGAGTTGGAGGATCTCGGCCGACCCGGCCGGTCCCGCCACCGCCTCCGTGGTCGAGCACCTGGGGCCCCATCTGGCCCTGGTCCTGGAACTGCAGGGATTGATCCTGCGCGCCACCGCTCCCGCTTCCTTGCGGGCCAAGGCCGGGGACCGCTTCCGTCTGGGGATCGAGCCGGGCAGCCTTCTGTACTTCGATAAGTAGCGAGTTACTAATTTGAGCCGCATGCGTTACCTAGTCTGCTTACTGATCACCCTTTGCCTGTGCGCGCGCCCGGCTTCTGCGCATCCCAACGGAGCGTCCAAAATCGACGTCACACTGATGGCGGATAGCGTAAAGGCCCTCATCGAGGTGAAGCCGGACGATATCCTGTGGGTCTCCAAGGCCGGTAGTTATTGGGGCGCCACTAAAGAACAGTTGGCGGAGATAAGCGAGAAGATCGCCTATTACGAAGAAACCCGGTTTGAACTCAAGATCGACGGGCATTCCGCGCCTGTGGGGTCGTTGCAATTCCGCAAGAAGTCGGGATTTTCCCCTCACAGCATGGACAGCGCCGATTTCATGGATTCTACGGTCGCCCTCCGGCTGAGCTATCCCTTTGCCGCCGGCGCGAAAAAGCTCGATATCGAAAGCAAGATGTTCGCCGAGTTCGAGATGCAGACCTTATGCCATCTGCGCATCTTCTATCAGGGAGTGGAAATCCGGCGTAAGTTCCTCGGAGTGGATGATCGCTTTACCATGCCCCTGGACAAGGACTCCCTGGAAGCCATGCTGGCGGCGGCCCGGCAACCCGCTCCTGCCCCCGGGCAAGCGGCGCCGCCCCAAGCCCAGCCAAACGAGTCGGTAGTGGGCCGCTTCCTATGGCTGGGGTTCACCCATATCCTCCCCGAAGGGTTGGACCATATCCTTTTCGTGCTCGGGCTCTTCTTCTTCGCCACCTACTTCCGCCCCCTGTTCATCCAGATCACCGCTTTCACCATCGCGCATTCAATCACCCTGGGGCTCTCCTTGTTCGGGGTCTTTTCCCTCTCCTCCCGCATCGTGGAACCGCTCATCGCCTTGTCGATCGCGGTGGTGGCCATCGAAAACATCTTCTTCCGCAAACTGCGCCCCTCCCGCTTCCTGATCGTTTTCGGCTTCGGACTCATCCATGGCCTCGGCTTCGCGGGAGTGCTGAAAAGCTTGGGCCTCCCCGCGAACCAATTCCTCAAGGTGCTGGTAAGCTTCAACTTAGGGGTCGAAGGCGGGCAGCTTGCCGTGGTGGCCATGGCGGCGGCGCTTACGGGCTGGATGTGGAAGAAACCCTGGTACTTCAAACGCGTGGTGGTCCCGGTAAGCGCCTTGATCGCGGCCGTAGGCCTCTTTTGGTTCGTGCAGCGCATCGTCCGACCCGGGCTTTGATTCCTGGGGCGCTCTCCATCGGGGAGCGGCATTTCCCGTCCCTCGCCTCCCTTCGCTCCCAAGCGAGGGTATGATCTGACCAGCTTGGGGCCTGGAGGGGAAGGCAATCCCTCCTAAGGATGCGCTCAAATACTCGACGGGATGGATGGAAACGCCTCAAAACGGTGAGTCATTTAGGGAGGGAGGAGGTCGAATGGCTGACGGCTCGGAAGGCGAAAAAGCTTATGCAGGAAATTCTCCTAAATCCTGGATTTACAAGCGCTTCCGGTTAGAGGAGGATAAAATCCCAGGCCGTTCGCCTGCCATTTTTTCCTCAAGAAACCTCCAGATTTTCCGCCCGATATTGATTAAATCTAGGCCAAGGGTTACATGTCTACCGCCAGACGTTCGCGTCGTGGCATTAGGGGGTCGTTTATCATGGTTAAGTCTGGTTTGTTGAAAAAATCTTTGCTAATCCTGGGGATGCCGTTTCTGGCATCGGCGGCATTCAAGTATTGGAATCCCACCCAGAATGTCCCCCCTCCCAAGACGCTCACGGAGATGGGGATCTACCAGAACATCGCGGCCATGCCGATCCGGGCCAAGGTGTTGGACACCAACCTTTTCCATTATGAAGTCAACAGTCCGCTTTGGAGCGATGATGCGCATAAGACCCGCTGGATTATGCTTAAGAACCGCAATCGGGCCAACAACGCCGGCTCCATCAAATACGAAGAGCAGAACGATTATTGGAACTATCCCGACAGCTCCGTGTTCGTCAAGCTATTCGCGATTGACACCAACGGCCTGGACACCAACAGCCGCGTGCTGTGGGAAACCCGCGTCCTATTGAATATAAAGGACACCCTCGACCAAGGCGTTTCCGACCATTGGTACGGCTACAGCTATAAGTGGCGAAAGAATCAGCTCGAAGCCGATCTCGTGGACACGGCTCACGGGTTGGACACCGCCATCCGCGTTTGGCCCAATGGCACCGGGGTCGGCAAGACCTCGGTCATGAAGAAGTGGCACTTCCCGACCATTTACCAATGCCAACAATGTCATCGCATTGGCATGGCCGATACCACCCATGGCCGCGCCGTGCTTGGCTTCTTCACCGCGCAATTGAACCGCCCCCATCCGGAAAACGCCGCCATCAATCAGCTCGAATATTTCTTCCAGAAGAAGCTCCTAGCGGGAACCAAGTCGAATTGGGACGCGGCCACCACGCCCCATTGGCGCGCCATCGACGATAGCACCGCCAGCGTGGATTTGCGCGCCCGTTCCTACATCGGCGCCAACTGTTCGGGCTGCCATGGCCGTCGCGGCATCGCCACTTCCGCCACCCAAGGCGTAGAGTTTAACTACGACTTTTTCCAGATGCAGGCCCAGATGGAATTCCGCGACCACATGATCGGCTATTCGTGGGGCCTGGATACCCTCCCGCCGTACTACTATAAAACCACGGATGCGGCCAACATCACCCATGGTGATTCGGTGCCCATCGTACCCGCTTTGATCGTGCCGGGATATCCCAACAAGTCGGCCCTCATCTTCCGCCAGAAAGAGCGGAATACCTTGCCCGATACCAGCGCCGATGGCTACAACGTGATTCGCAACCAGATGCCGCCCTTGGCCAGCTTCGAGCCCAACGACCTCGCCATCACCCTTTTGCAGAAGTGGGTGACGGATATGGTGCCCCTCCCCGTGGGCCCGGACGGCAACGTCGGCATCGTGCATGGCGCATCGGCCCGCTCCCTGTTGAAGAGCCCGATCATCCGCGGCGGCCTGGTGATTCTCCCTGTGGATTTCGCTTCCACTTCCAATCTTTCGGTTAAGCTCACCGGCATCAACGGCCGTACCTTCGATTTGAAGGCGGTCAGCCGCAATGCCTTCGCATTGCCGACGGGCTTGCCCAAGGGCGTCTACATCATCCGGGTAGGCAAGCAAAACTTCACCCGCTACCTGTTCTAAGACGGGCAAACACATTGCCGAAGGCCCCGCCGTACGGCGGGGCCTTTTTCATGTGCGCCCGGCATGGGCGGCACCTTGGGGGTGTAAGTCCCCCGGCAAACAGGCCATAGTGAGCCAAGTGAAGCGCAACTGCGGAAGGGTGTCGCTCTTACCCGGGGAGATCTCGCCTTGTGCCTGAAAGGGTAACGCTGTAATGGCGGAGCGAGAAGTCAGCAGAGGCCGTGGTAGTCGCAAGACGAAGGGCTAAACGGAGGGGGAAGTGAACGAACGCGGGATTGGTAAGACCAGGTTTTTGATACCGTCCCGAACACCGACATCGACAGCTACGATGTTCTCTATAACCAGACGCAGCCCTTGACCACCTACCAGGTCGACATATCCGCGGTCCCCTTGCTCGAAAGATGGGTGAGGGGGATGGGAAGCGTTCCCACGGAGTTGGGTCGGCGGCGAATCCTCGCCGATGCGGGGACCCTGCCGCTTGCAGGATCGAATCCCGCAAACAAGCCGGGCTACTTCAAGGAGGTGAAGAAGAGGAATTTCTTCTCGCCCGGCTTCACTTCGACATTGTCAAAGAGATGGGTGGCGAGAGGATTTCCGTTGGCGTCATGCGCCTGGATGGTGAGGGAGTGGATGCCCGGTTTGACGGGGATGCGGGCCACCTGGATGGTGCGGGGGAGAAGGAACCAGGTACGGGTATCGGCCTGTTCCAGCTGATCCGCCAACACGTCGGTCCCGACATTGAAGAGTAGGTTGAGCAGCGGGTTGCTCCCAGAGATGGCGTCCTTGGTCTCCTGGGCCGCGATGGTGCGCAACACGACCCGTACCACGGTGCGCGTAAGCATGGCGGCGTGATTCTCTTCCAGATAGCTTTCCATCAGGGGATGCAGGTCCGTGAGGGGTTCGGTTTTGACCGGGGTCGGGGCGGCCTCGCCGGCCACGGAGAAGAAACGCGTCCCCGACTTGACCTCCTTTACCTCGGGCAGGGCGAACTTGACGTGGAAGGTGGTGCCGGAACGCGTGCGACGGCCGCGCGCCGCCTTCGCCAATTCGGATGCGGGGAGCCCGGGGGCCGGCAGGGCCTGGGTCACCTCGTTGCCTTTGGCGTCATGGTAATGGAGGACTAGCAGGCCGTCGCGGGCGTAGGTACCCCAGTACACGCTCTGATCCAGGGCCGGGGCGCGGCCGGCCTCTCCGACGACCACGATTTCCGCCCCGCCCACATCGGCGGGGGCGATGGAACCGCCCGCTTGCGGGGGCGGCGTGCCGTCCAGTTTCAGTTCCTGGATGTCATTGTCGCGATCCTGGGCCTTCAGGAAGGCATAGGCCCCGCGGGTCACCGAGGCGGGTAGGGTAACCGGTCCGTTACGGTAGGCCTTGACGGCCTGGTACATGGAGATAGCGGCGTCGTCCTTCTGGCCGGCGGCCTGGTAAACCAGGGCCGACAGGTAGCGGAACATGCCGTCGTCCACGTAGCCTTTGCCCGTAGGGCCCGCCTTGCGTTTGAGTTCGTCCAGGTAAAGCTGGGTCTGGCGGACTTCCACCAAGGCGTCGTCGAACTTCCCCAGGGCCAGGTAATCGAAGGCCAGGAACTGATGCAGCAGTACGATTTCGTGGGGCTTCCCGCGATAGGGGCGGGAATTGTCGTTGGTGACCAGGGCGAAGGCTTCGTTGCTTACGCTCTTGGCGAAGAGATCTTCCTGCACGGCCACGGCCTTGGAAAGTTCCGCGATGCTGGAATCGTATTGGCCGGCATAATGGTACAGAACCCCCAGATCCATGTGGTAGAGGAGGGCGTTGTTGCTTCCGTAAAGATTCTTGTTCTTGACCACTTCTGCGGCGGCTTTGGCATACTCGTCGCGGCCTGCGGCATCGGCGATCTTCTGGAAGCGGAGCAGGCTTTTGTCGGCGCAACCTTGGAAAAAGAGGGCGGCCAGGATAAGCCCGGCCGCGAGTGGCTTAGTCCTGTTCCGGGCCCTGCGGGCCGGTCTCAGAACTTCGTCTCGCTGCGTTCCACGAACTTCTTGATCTTCTTGTCGCCGATCCAAAGCTTCTTATGGCTCTCGATTTCGACCAACTCCAGGTTCACCTGGTAGAAGACCACGGCTTTTCCGCCTTCCTGGTCTACGATGGAATTGAGCTCGCCGATCATCATGAGCTGGGCGCCGCTTTCCTCTCCCGCCGATTGGCGGGTCTGCACCGAGGCATTGGAGGCTTGATCGGATTTCTCATCGCGGATCTGCCCGCGTTCGGCCTTGTTGGCCACGAAGTCCACCTTGCCCGAGTTGATCAGGGCGCGCTGCATGTCATTGATGAAAGTCTCGGTGCTGATATGCTCGTGGCTCTTGTTGCGGATTTCGCCCACCACCACGGTCGGGGTAGTCTTGTTGCCCGCGAACTTGTTGTACCAGGACCCGTTCAGGCAGTCCTTTACCATCTCTTCGGCCGTGAGGCGCGAATCGGTATCGTTCCATTTGCCGGTGAGATCGATGGTGGAATCGTGGGATACGCGGGTGACCTTGGTGGCGCAACCCGTCGTGAGCAGGGCCGCGGCCAAGACGGATTTGAGCATGCGGGACATGTAGCCTCCTGATTTACGCGCCATATAGTTTACTTAAATGGCCGCACGCCGGCAAAATTATACTTTCATGCGACGGGGGAACCCCGGCCCGACCGTATTCCGAGGAGGAAAACATGAACCGCCATCTCGCCATTTTCTTGGGAATGACCTTGGCCGGCGGCCTCGCCGCGGCTGCCGAAACGTCACACGATAAGGTCGAACGCAAAACGGTCACTTTGATCAACGCGACCGGCACCGCCGACGGCAGTTCCGAGATCAGCCGCGAAGCCGTGAAGGAGTGCATCGTCGCCCTGCCCGCGGCCGAGGCCATCGAACCCGAGGTCACCTCGGACTCGCGCTACCTTAAGGAAATAAACGGCGATCCCAATAAGAACGATTGGGTCAAGACCTACACCGCCCGGCTGGTCATCAATTACCAGGTCTATAAAAAGGATCTGCTGATCGTGGCCACCAAATCGGTGGAAGGCAAGGAGCCCACCATGCGGGACGTGGAGAAGCGGTTGCCCGAATCCAAGGAGTTCCTCTCCAATCCTTCCGATGGGGACACCTTCGCGGGCCGTTCCAACCGGCAGTATTATTACACCAAGCCGGAAGCCGCCGCCAAGGACGTCAAGGAGCGGGCAGGTGTTTGGCTGAAGCAACAGAAGCCGCTGCTCTGCGGCGATATGAAGTAACGCCTCTACTTGGAGAGAGGCTTCGCCCCCGCGAAGCCGTTGGCCGCTTGCATCACGTACGACTGGCAGGTCGATCCGGATGCGGGGCATTCGACGTCGCCGGTGCCGTTTTTCCACGACCACCATAACCAGCTCTGCGCATCCGCGGCGCACTGATCGATTTCCGATTGCCAATCCAGATTGGTGTCCGCGGCGTAATTGTCGATTCCGATTTCGATCGGGAAGGGCTGAGCCGCCGCGTACGCGTGGATCGCTTGCGGGCCCGTAACCACGCTGGTTCCGCCGGCCAGGAGGGGGCCCTGCCATTTCGGGTACCAGCCGTCGGTGGTGCCCCAATAAGCCTGCCATCCGAACATCGTTTGCGGATACCCGTCCGCTTTCAAGCTGTCGCTGGCGCGAATCTCCTGGCCATGCTGCACGATCCCGTAAAGATCGCGACCCTGGAAATTGGCCATGATCTCCAGGGGATTGGTATAACCCTGCGATCGGAAAAAACGGATATCGGCCTGGGCCGCCGTCGCCCACTGGGTGCGGCCGGCCTCGCTGCCGGCATCCGCCGTTCCGATGAACTCCTGCGCCGCATCGATGATGAGATTGGCGCGGTATTTATCCGCCAGATCCTTCAGCCATTGACGGCTCCACATCGCGAGGTAACAAGGTCCCGGGGTCGACGCAGAGCAGGTTCCCGTCCCCGCGGGAGCGGCGAGCGAATAGAAATTGCCGCCGCCGAGAGCGCTGCCGATCTGGTAATTATCCGGCGAATTCCAGACGTACAACGACAGCCAGACCAGCATATGCTTGGCGACGGCTTCGCCGAGGACGGCGTCGAAGGCTTGCGGCGTCATCCCGTTCGCCGCGTTGAGCGTCAGCAACATCCGCATCGCATTGGCTCCCGAGGCCGCGATCGCATCGACGTCCGCCGCGTGCGATGCCGAAGCGACGCCCAATTCGGGCCCTCGGGCGACAATCGGGTTGCCGGCCGTATCGTAAATCTTGTTGCCGATCAATTGGATCGATGCGGCCGAAGAGCCTGTGGCCGCCAAGACGACGTTGAGGGTGGTATCCCAGGTACCGATGGGAATCGACTTGGACGCGTAGCCCGCCGCCGTGATGCGAAGGGTATCGACGACGCCCGCCGCCTTAGCCAGGTAGGAACGGGCCGATGCGAATCCCGCTACCGCATGGGTGCCGCGCGTCCCGCCGTTTCCCAAGGGCAAATAACGGAAGGTCCTGGCATCGTTCCCAATCGAAGCCTTGATGAATACCAACCCGCCCGAAGGTGCGTTATCCGCGAGGTCCCAAGCATAGACGCCCGCGGTCGCTTTGGGCAGAACGTCCCTCAGGAGGGCGTTCCCTCGCAATCCGAAAACCTCGACGGTCACCGGCGCGGAGCGCGCCACCGTGAGCCGCAAAAGCCCATGCTCCAGTGATATTCCCCCCACGAGCGGGGGCCGCTCCAAGGCCGAGTTGGCGCGGGTCAGGGAGTACGCGCCATCGGCCCCGGTCGTATCCTTCAAGCCTTGGAGCGCCAGCGTCACCACCGCATTGCCCACGGGCAGACCGGGGGAGCCGGTAACCTTCCCCCTCACGTTGATGGACTGGGCATGGAGAGTCGCCCCGAAGGCGACCATGATTCCGATCCCGAAAACCCTTTCCATGGCGTACCTCAAGGAAGCTGGCGCTACGGGATCAGATTCAAGCCTTCTTACGCGTGAGGTTGAAAGTCTTCACGTCCTTCTTGGCGCCCTTGTCGAACATCGTCCAATCCGCCACGAGGTGGTCCTTATCGGGCATCGAAAGCGCCAAGGCATGCATGTGCATCTCGGCCGGGCTGCCGATGGTCCCGTCCACGAGGGAGAACTCCATCTTGTTCCCTTCGGTCTTGTCCAGTTTCATGGTGGGATGGTTGCCCAGCGCGCAATAATGCGTCAGCCGGATCTTACCGCCTTCGTCGTAATAGACGGTGGTCATCTCCATGGGCGTGCCGGGCATGATCTTCTCTTCCACCGCGCTCCCGCCGCCGGTCACGGCGTAGGTGACGACGGTCGGCTGGTCCTTGACCTTTTCGGTCATGCCTTCCCAGGTTCCGGCCAGGGACTTCAAACGTTCGAGCTCAGCCGACCCCTTGGCGGGGGCCATATGCTCATGATTCATGTCCCCGGCGCGTAGCGAAGCGGCCAGGGAAAGGATGGCGAACGTGGCTATGGAATGCTTCATCAGGGATCCCTCCGTTTGGACGACAATAGGTAGCAGGACCGGGCCGGAACCGCAAGCGCGATCTTCCCGAACCTTGGGGCGGGTGAAACCGAAGCAAGGGAGGATAGGACCGGGAGTGACCGAATTCACCGGAAAACGGCGGCAGGTGGGATTAATTAACCGAAAACCCGGATCGATTCGCCTATGCTCCTATTGTGGCATTCGGCAGTCGGGGGTAATTTAGGGTGTCGAGGGGGGCCTTCGAACTCTTAATCGCTGATGGCTAGCCGGTTGCTGGCGAAGCCTTGAACAGAACGGAAAAATGTTATGAAGTCGCATTGGTATTCTCTGAGTTCGGTTTTTATGGCCGCTTTACTGATCGGGAAGCTTTCCGCCGCCCCGGATCCGAACTACCATATCTTCCTGCTTTTCGGGCAATCGAATATGACGGGCGGAGGGGCCACCAGCCCGGTCGTCGCCAAGGAATGCGATACCACTTCGCGGATCAAGGTCATGGCTTATCAGACTTGCACCGGTACCAGTCCGGAATGCAAGTTTCCCATGGGACGGACCGTGGATAAATGGTATACGTCTTTTCCGCCGTTGCATGATTGCGGTGAAGGCATCTGCCCGGGGGATTTTTTCGCCAAAACCCTGCTGGATTCGGTACGTTCCGACATTACCATCGGGCTTATCCCTTGCGCTCTCGCGGGGCAGGCTTTGAACGTTTTCCTCCCCGACGGACCGAATGCGACTCTCGGGGCTGCCACGGGTAAGCAAGCCTATGCTTGGATGATCGCGCGTTGCAAACTGGCCCAGCAGGTCGGCGTAATCAAGGGCATTCTTCTCCATCAAGGCGAAAGCGGTTCCGGTAACAGTACGGCATGGGATGCCATGGCGATGACGGTTTTCGATAACATCAAAAAGGACCTGAGTCTCGATGCCAATACCCCGGTGATTGTTGGTGAATTACGCTCCGACGCTACCTCCCCTTCGCAGAACAATACGAACTTCAACAAGATGGTCGACGGGCTTCCGGCCAAATACAAAAACTGCGCTTACGTATCGTCCTCCGGTTTGGTGGGGAACGGCCGCGATGTCTGGCACTTCACTTCAGCCAGTTTCCAAGAGTTCGGGACGCGTTACGCGAAGGCTTATCTTTCCCTCGCCAGCAGTGCTTGGGAGCCTCGCCAAGGCACCACTTCCATCAACAAAAGCAAATTGCTGATGCAGCCGGCCTCCGCGGGCGCGAATTTTCCGGACGGAGAATTGAAAATCATTTCGCTGGACGGGAAAATCCTGGACGTTATCCAATCGAAGAACGGGAAATCCCCGGGAGAGATCAAAAAGGATATTCGGTTGAATATCGATGCGCCATAGCCAATCTCACGCTGTTCCCTGCCGAAGGTAATTCCGCTTGATGCGGATGTCGGAGCCGGCGAAGGGGCCCACGCCGGGAGCATGGAATTCGAGGTAGGGGGGATTGGCGGCCGAAGCCATGCGGCGGGATTCGCGGAAATCCTGGTTGACGGCGGAAAGCGTGTCGAAGAAAAGCGGGGCCCAATGCCCGGGCCCTTCGGGCAAGCAGCCGGGCGCGACTTCCAGCGCCAAAGCCAAGCGCTTGTCCCCGCCCTTGTCGTCGAAAGTGCGCATTTGGAAAGCATCCACCGCTTTGGCGAGGGCCGGCATGCGGAACAGGGATTCCTGGATATCCGCCGGGGGGATTTTGCATCCGTACCAGGCCGCGCTCAAATCCGAACGGCCATAGTGGAAGAGCAACGGTAAATCCAAGGCCCGTGGATCGAGATCGGATGTTTTGATGTTTTCCTCCGCCAGGATTTTTTTCAATTCGGGAAACCGAATCACGTGGCCGAGGTCGTGGATGTTGTAGCGGATTTTCGGGGCCAGGCAGCCGGGGCGGCATACGGTGGCCAGGATTTCCCCTTCCGCCGTGGTTTCCAGGAAAAAATCGGCCGGGTTATACTGGAATATCATGGGCAAGGATCCGGTATGGCGCGAAAGTCTCGCGGCCAATTCCGGTTTGGCTTCCATCTGGCGGCGCAAGGCGATGGTGAATTCGGTTTCGGCGGCCATATTGATGTCGAGATCGGAGGCGCCGTAAGAACCGTAGATTTTCCCGATGCCCTTGCTCTGCAAATAGCGGCGCATGGATTCCCCCATGCCCTCGCCGCCGTAAATCATGGAGACGCGGTATTGCCGCCAATCCAATTCCGAGCGATCGACCAGGTTTTTCAGGAAGGGCGGGTAACCGAGGATCACGTAAGCGTGGCCGGTTCCGAATTGGCGTAAGGTGTTCTCGATTTTGGCGGCATCCGGGCCCAAAGCCTTCATACGGCAGAACGAAGCCAGAGCCAAGGTGATGTTGATGCCGGTGGCCCAGGGCCCCAGGGCGAAGGCATTGAGGATGAACGGCGGCTCGTTCCCCAAGGCCCGCCGCAAGCCCAGATTCAAGGCCCGTCGATTGGCCGCCCTTTCGGTTTCGCCACGCACCCAGTTGGTAGGCATGTCGCTACTGCCGGACGATTCATCGATGATTACGCCCCGGGACGGCAGTCGGCCGCCCACGCAACGGTTTTCCAAGGAGAAGATTTTCACGTAGTTGTTTTTGTCCGTGAACGGGATGGAAACGAACCGGCCCTGGTAAGCCGATCCGTTTTTCCCGAAAAACTCCGTATAGCCGGGAACGTGGCGTAAGGCGGATTGAAACCGCACCCAAGCCCCTAGCCGCCCTATTTGCCAGCGGATTTTTTCCCATCCGGGCAAGGCCAGGATGCTGGCGCAAAAACCGGAATGATGCAGGAAACGCAAAAGCGGCGAAGCCAGGCGGTAGGCCGGGCCGGAAAGCATTTTCCTCAAGCGAGCTCCTTATCGTCCAGGAATATCGCCGGCTCATCCAGGCGATACGATCGCGGCGGAACATCGCTGCGGCCCAGGCGAACCAAGAGCCAAAGCCGTTTCGGGCCTTCTTGCGCCCCCAGCTTTTCCTGCAGGCGCGCGTGGGCGGCGGGGTTGGTGATGACGGATCCGAAGGGATGCAGGCTGATGCCCCGGCGGGTCAATTCCAGCCAGCTTTGCCCGAACAAGGTTCCGCAGCGCATCCAATCCTCGGGGCCGTCGAAAGGGCCCGACCACCAGGCCACGGTGCGCGTTCCCGCCATTCCATGCAGCAGCATTTTGCCGCACACATCGCGGCGCCAGCCTTTTTCGAACTGGTTATGCTTATCGAAAAAATCCCGCAAAAGCCAGCCGGGAAAACGCATGCAATGCGACCAGAGGCCGTCCTTCTTTTTCGCCGCTTCCTCATCGCTACAACGAATCCAACCGCGCAATTCGCCCCGGGTTTCCGGGTTGTCGAGATCGGAGAACAGCGTAAAACGGTTGAGATCCAAGGTCCAGTCCACCATGGATTTTTCCGAGGACCACCCGAGTTCATGCCCTTGCGCGCGGGCCAGCGAGGCCAGCGCTTCCATGGCTTCGTCTTCGACGGGTTTCCCGTCATAGGGAAGCCGCGAGGTCTTCCTCTGCAGGATCAGATTCCGATCCAGAACCGCGCCTCCCCGGCCTGCTTGGAAAGGAACCAGTTTTAAATTCGCGAACAAGGTCGGGCGGGTGGCGGAATAATCCAGCGGCCGGGCGATGCGATCCGCAAGAACTTCGTATCCGCGCGGGCGCAATGCGACGGATAGGTAATCGGCGAACATGGCCAGGCCCGCGATCGTAAAGGCCGATGTCGGGTCGGTTTTCGGCAGCAGCCGGCGCGGATCGTAATAGACTTCGGCGCGCTCGGGGGAGAGCAGGCGCAGGCGCCAGGATTGGATGTTATGGGGCGAAGGCGTCCAGCGTGCGTAGGCCAGTCCTTCCCGCCAAAGTCCTTCCGGATCTTTCTCCCCGCCCGGCCCGCCTTCCGCTTTCGACATTTCCGATAGCGGGATGCGGAAGGTGCGGGCGCAAGCCGCCAACAAGGGACCCGCCGCCGCGAGCCCCATCCCGCGTAGAAAACTCCTGCGTTTCATCGGCTAATGGACGCTTCCGACCCTGCGCGCTGTAATGGGAATCAGTATTTAAGCTTCTTTACCTTGGTGGTGCGCAGCGGCGAGGAGAACAGGAATCCCACGTCGAGGCCCACGCCTTGGTCCATGGCCTTATTGGCCACCACGTGGTAAGGCACGCGAATCCGCAATTGCATTTCATCCATGACGTCCAGAATCAAACCGGCGTGGACGGTGCCTGAGGCGCCCAGGTTGTCCCCGAATGGGCCGGTTTTATCGAAGTAGCGGATGCCGCCCCCGACCCCCACGAAAGGCTTGATCGCACCAGTGAGGATCAGATAATCCATGGTCACATCGCCGCCCCAATTCTGCCCTGGCAACAGCCAATCGAGATCCAAACCGACGGCCACGTGGTCGGTGAACTGAAGCGATTGGATTACGGAGAGCTTCAGGAAGGCGGCGCTCTGGCTGGAGAGTTCATCGTTAACGGGCGAGAAGACTCCCGCCCCCAGTCCCAGGCTGTAGGGCGCGATGGAGGCTTGCACCGTGTCCGGTTTTTCTTTGAGATTGAGATCCTCGGCGCGCGCGGAGGTCGCCGCGGCGGCAGCTCCAAGCAAGGCGGCCAAGGCAAACGTACGGATAGCCATGGAAACTCCTTTTAGGGCGGATTACCCCCCAAAAATACATTCCCCGGGCTTGGTCGCCCGCAGATTGGCGGGAAAAGGGAATAGCTACATTAAGACCAGGTATCCTCAATGGCCTTCGGATCCGCCATCTTGCTCTTCATCCTCCTAGGGTCGGCTACCTTCCATCCGTCCGCCAGGATATTCTACGCCCGCAACCCGGCTTTTTCGGGGATGGTACTCACTTTATGCGCGTGTTTCCTGGGAGTGTATGGGGCTCTCGAGTTCTCGCGCTCAGAGGAACGCCAGGACCGCATGGCCCGCGCCGCCACCTTGATGGAAATGGCCAAGGACGCGCTTACCGCGGACGGCGCGGAGGTTCACCTGTCCCAATTCAAGTCCGATAGCCTGGGCGATGGCGGATTGACGGACGCCCGCATCGCCTGCAACGGGAAAGCCGTTTGCGATAGCGGGGCGGAAGGCCGGCCCGGCGGCATCAAACCGGTATCGGCCAGCCCCAAGGAGCTGGGGGAGTTGCTCAACAACGGCGCGGTGCTGGAGCAGATCAGCCCGCAAAGCCTGAAGGCGCTGCTGTCCAGCCAGGCGGTGATGCAGCGGGAGTTGCGCGAACTGGCGGCCCGTCGGGGCCGGGATCGCCGCTATCACCTGAACGGCTACTTGCGCGAATTGGTCTTCGCCCAAGGCGTGCTGGCCGCCGAATCCGAGTTCCAGCGCGGGCATATCGGCAGGGATGATCTCGAAGAGATTTTGCGGGACTGGTCCCTCAAGAAGGCCGCGCGGCCGATTTGAACTGATAGGTGTCGACCGGAGGCCGGTCCGCCCGGCCGTCCCCGGATTCCGCCCCCGTAACTTGGAGGTTACTATGACGGCTCCCCGCCCATTAAGCGTACAAGTTTTCCAGCACGTCCCTTTCGAAGGCCTCGGATGCATGGAACCCTGGTTCGCCAAGCGCGGCCATAGGCTTACCTACGTGCGCTTCTTCGCGGGAGAGCTCCCATCGGGACCCGATGCCGATTGGATCATCGTGATGGGCGGCCCCATGGGAGTCCACGACGAGGCGGAGCTCCCTTGGCTGAAGGCGGAGAAGGCTGCTTTACGCGCGGCGCTGGATCGCGGCGCCGTGGTGCTGGGCATCTGCCTGGGGGCGCAGCTCATGGCCAACGTGCTCGGCGCCGATGTCAAGCCCAATGCCTCCAAGGAGATCGGTTGGTTCCCGGTCGGCTTATCCGAGGCGGCCAAGGCCGCCTGGTTGGGCCAGGTTTTCCCGGAGAGATTCACGCCTTTCCATTGGCATGGCGATACTTTCGGCATTCCCGCCGGCGCCGTGCCGCTCGGATCCTCGCCCGCCTGCGCCAACCAGGGTTTCCTCTTTGGCGAGCGCGCCTTGGGGCTGCAATTCCATCCCGAAGTGACGCCGGTATCGCTGGCCGCCCTGATGCAGGCGTGCGGAAGCGAGCTTTCCATCGCGGGGACGGAACGCGGGCGTTACGTGCAGGACGCGGAATCGCTCAGGGCAGGGCTGCCCGGAGCGCCGGACCTCAACCGGATGATGGAGAAGATTTGCCTACGCCTGGAATCGTTGGCGGCTTGCAGCTGAGCCCGCCACCGGGCTTTGGACTCCCGCCTCTTAAGCCTCTTGGCCTATCGTCTCCAGGTCCTCTAACAGCCGGGCTTCACCCGGGGCTTCATTCGAAAACCCTCTCGTAGATTCGCGGTTGGAATTCTGGCTCGCTTGGGAGGCCCCATGGGCTTCTTCCAAACGGCGGCCGGGGCTCCAATCGACGGTCGGGCCGATCTGGAGCGGCCAGGTGACCTTGGACAACGGGGCCGCCGGAAGCGCCGGCATGGCTTCGGGGAGGACCTCGGCGCGATGGGCGAAAGGCGCCGAGATCCGGTGGCCGGCATCGGGCGATTGTTCGGGCACCGTCACCGGATTGCGGCGCAGCATGGCCTGCAAGCGCGGCAACTTGAGCGTCTCCGACACCGGGCCGAAGGCGAAGCGCTGCAGCAGCCGGTTCAGCTTCCATTCCGTGGTGTCGAGGTTGACGTAATGTTGGAAGCTCTCCATCATCCCCAGGTTGCGCCGGGTCTGTTCCACGTCCAGCTCCCAGGGATGCAGATAAACCATGGCGGGCAGGCCGCGCAGGTTCTGCTGGGCGATGAAGCGTTCGGTGACCTGGGAAGGATACAGGCGCAGGTAGCCGCCGCCGGCGACGGCCATGCGCCGGCCCGCCACTTGCATGGTCGACATGGGCAATTCGACGAGCGAACGGCCGCTGGCCAGCTTCAGGGCATGGGGATGGCGATTGGGCCAATCGCCGATCCCATAGCGCTTGCGCGTGATGGGGAAGATGCTGGAATCGTATTGCATGCCGTGGCGGGCCAGGATTTCCAGCGCCCACAGGGTGGAGGAGACCACGCTGAAGTTGGAGGCGCGATGGCCGCGGATGCGCTGGGACGTATGCCGCGAAATGGCTTCCAAGGAGCGGAGCAAATCGTCCTCGAACTCGGCGGGGGTCATTTCGGTGATCAGATCATGATGGTACCCGTGGGTGCCGATCTCATGGCCCTCGCGGTCGATCATGCGCACCACCTCCGGATGCCTATCGGCCACCCAGCCCAATACGAAGAAGGTGGCTTTGACTTCGTGGGCGCGCAGCAGGTCGAGCAGCCTCTCCATGTTGCGCTCGATTCCGGAAGGCAAGGTATGCCAGGCGCACTTGGGCGCGACGGCGCGCATGTTATAGGCATGGAACCAGCACTCGACGTCCACCGTGAGGAAGTTGCGAACGCCCTGGTAGGCGTTTTGCACGTTGAGCACTGAATCCATGCGCATCTCCCGCAGGATCTTGCGGGCCGCCGGCGGGGCGTTGCGCAGCTCCAAACGGCCGCCATGGTGCTTCACCTTATGGGCCAGCCCCACCAGGAATCCCACATCCTCGAGATCGAAGTTCGGCTTGGCATGCACGATGACCTCGGGCGCGGGGCGTCCTTCGAATTCCAGGGCATCGAAGCGGGCCGCGAGTTCGGCGGGGTTGAATCCGGCCAAAATCACCGGCCGGGCCGCTTTTCCGAAGGTGATGGCGATGCGGGTCCCGGCCGGGGCCAGGGTTTGGGCATGGACCTGAAAGGGCAATTGTTTGGCGCGTTTGAGCACGGCCAGCTCGCGGGTCTCGCCTTCGAACTGGGGCTTCTGCAATAGATAGGTTATGGTAGACCACACGATCCAGGCCTCCATCTTGATCCAGGAGGCGAGGCTGCAGAAGGAAGCGCGGTAGGACATATCGAAATGGGTCTTGCGCACCACGCTTTCGAGGGAATCATCGTAGCCGAGCAGTACCTGCGATAGGCCCGTAAGCCCGGGGAGGATGTGCCGGGTGCGATCGGAATAGTGGGGCAGGTTGGCGGTGTATTGCCGCGTGAAGTAGGGCCGTTCCGGACGGGGGCCGATCAGGCTCATCTCCCCGCGGATGACGTTCAGGAATTGCGGAACTTCGTCGATGTGGAGCGCGCGCAGCCATTTGCCGATGCGGGTTACGCGCGGGTCGAGCCCCTTTTTCGCCAATTGCGGGCCCGCCGCCTCCGCGTCCAGCCGCATGGTCCGGTACTTCCAGATCTTGAACGGTTTCCCGCCGATGTTGGACTGCCGGCGCTCGATCCCGCCGGGGGGGGTTCCCGCCGGGCGCCTCGAGCGGCGGTTCATGCCCACGCGTTCCTGGCTATAGAGGATGGGTCCCTTCGACTCTAGCTTAATGAGTAGGGCGATAATAGGATGGACCAGAGCCATGATCAACATGCCAGCCGAGCCGGCCAGGAAATCAATCAGTCGTTTCATCCAGATAACGGTCCAGGCAGGTTTCATCGGAATAACTCCAGGCTTATAAATCCGGTAAGCGTGTAGGGATAAATAAAATTCCCGACGCCCCCTCCACGAGGACTGGATTCTGCGTGAAGTGTAAAGAAAGCGAGGCTAACGGGAACCGGATCCGGGAACAACCTGATCTTGCGGCAGTCGGGAAATTTATCTTAACCGATGAGGACGCTATGCGGAATTCATCCATCGGCAAAGCCGAAAAGCCCGGATCCCGTTAGATCCGAGTGGCTAAGCGGGGGTTGGAGTTCCCCATATCGCCCTCCTAACCATGGGCCGCTTGCGGCCCGGTTCCCGCGGTCTCCGCACTGCGGAAAGTGCGGGGACGTGGAGGAGCGCAAAATGCATGATACCTTGGCCATGACTAGACTCATCCTCGTGGAAGACGATGTCGGCTTGCGCGATCAGCTCAAGTGGGCGCTCCGCGAGCACTTCGAGATATTGGAAGCCGATTCCCTCGCCGCGGCCAAAGAACTGGTCGCCGAGGGCGGATCGCCCATCGTATGCCTAGATTTGGGATTGGAGGGCCGCGCCGATCGCGGCTTAGAGGTGATCGACGCGATCTTGTCGGCCGACCGGGCCGCCAAGGTCATCGTGATCACCGGGGAAGAGGACGGAAGCCTGGCTCGCGAAGCCATCCGGCGGGGAGCTTTCGATTTCCTCGCCAAGCCCGTAGACATCGGCAAACTGGAAGCGGCGCTGGACCGGGCCATCCGGATGCGTTCCCTGGAAAGCGTACCTGACGAGCAGCCTTCCTGGACCCCGGTGGCGGCCGAGAAGCCTATGCTGGGCGAAAGCGAGCCGATGCGGAACCTGTTCGCCACCTTGCATCGCCTGGCCCAGACCGATGTGAACGTCCTCCTCACGGGCGAAAGCGGCACGGGCAAAGAGCTCTGCGCGCTCGCCATCCACGAGGGCGGTCAGCGCGCCCGCCATCCCTTCGTTCCCATCCATTGCGGGGCCATTCCCGAAACGCTGCTGGAATCGGAGCTTTTCGGGTACGTGAAAGGGTCGTTTTCCGGCGCGGACCAGGATAAGGCCGGTCTCATCGAGACCGCGAATCGGGGCACCTTATTCTTCGACGAGATCGGCGACATGCCGCCCGCCTTCCAGGTGAAACTGTTGCGTTTCCTGCAGGACAAGCGGCTGCAACGCATTGGCGAAGGGAAATCGCGGGTATTGGACGTGCGCGTCATCGCCGGCACCAACCGCCCCATTCTCACCGGCAGCGACGGAGCCCTGCGCAGCGATCTTTACTACCGGCTGAGCGAGTTCCAGGTGCGCGTGCCCCCCCTGCGCGAGCGCGGTCGCGACGTGCTCATCCTGGCCGAAGGGATACTGGGGAAGAACCGGGCCCGTTTCGGGCGGCCGCGCCTGCGGCTCTCTTCGCGCGCCGAGAAGGCCCTGCTCGCCCACGGCTGGCCGGGCAACGTGCGCGAGCTGGCGAACCGGCTCAACCGCGCTTCCATCGTAGCCGAAGGAAACGTGATCGAGGACGCCGATTTGGAATTGGACGGTTCCGGCGATGCCACCCAAAGCTACCGGGAGGCCCGCCGCCAGTTCGAGAAGAACCTTCTGCTCAACGCCCTGCAACGCGCCAACGGCAACGTCTCCCTGGCGGCGCGTACCGTAGGCGTTACCCGTCCCACCTTCTACGATATGATGCGCAAGACCGGAATCTGGGTGCGCACCGAGGCGAAGGTGAACGGAGGCGAGGCCGAAGGGTAAGGCTCAATACCACAGAAAGCGCATCCCGGGACCGACCAACACCAAGACCGCGATCCCCAGATTGACCAATCCATGGATCGCCACGCAGGCCCGGAAAGATCCGGTCTTGCGGTAGAAAGCGGTGGTGAGGACGAAGTACGCGAAGGCCGCCGGCCATGCCGCCAACCCGTGCCCGAGCGTGAATACCAGGGCGCAGCCCCATGCGGCCCGGCCGCGCGCCGGGGGCCGGGACAAAGGCCCGGGATGCTCGTCCATGCGAAGGGCCAGGCGGGCCATGAACCCTCCCGGCCGCGAAGGCATCCCGGCCAGGACCTCGCCCAAGAAAACGCGGCAGAAAAGCTCTTCGAAGAACGGCACCAAGAGGCCTGAGTTCAGGGCCCGAAAGGCGGCATAGAGGGGGCCCGGATCGGTCGCGGCGGCCGAATCCATTTGGGAACGGAACAAAGGCAAAGGCAGGGCGAGGGTGAGGCGATAGACAAGCACCCAAAGGGCCAAGGCGCAGAGAGCCAAACCCAAAGCCGCCAAAGCCGTGCGCACGGTCAGCTGCGGACCCAAGCGATAAGACCGGCGGTAGCCCAACATAAGGCTTCCGACCACGGCGAAGCGCAGGGCCTCGGCGGCGGCGGCGGGCAGGAAACGGTGGGGCAGGGAGGCCAAGGCCACGTAGGCTAGATAGGGAAGGAGGAAGGCGGGAAGGGATTCCGCAAAGGACCGGTCCCGGGGCGAAAGGCCGAAGTCGGGGGTAACCTCCATGTTTCCCTGCCGGGCTGGGCTCAGGCAGGTTCCTGCATGCTGCTGCAATGGATGGCGCCCTGGCCGAACACCAGGCCCCTGCAATCGATGGGTTCGATGCGCCGGCCGGGGAAGCTGTCGGCGAAGGTTTGCAGGGTCCAATCGTCGCGCTTGTCCCGGAATACGGGGACCATTACGGCTCCGTTCAGGATCAGGAAATTGAGATAGGTGGCCGGGGTTCGCAGCTCCGCCTTCACCTGACGATCGGGCATGGGGATCTCGATGACCTCGAGATCGACGGTGCGCGCCGCATGGTTCAGCGCTTCGATGTTCTTCTTGAGAGGCGCGTAATTCTCGTCCCGCTTGTCGGTCTCGATGGCGCACAGCACCGTGCGCGCATCGGAGAAGCGCGCCAAATCGTCCACGTGGCCGTCGGTATCGTCCCCATGGATGCCCGATTCCAGCCACAGCGTCCGCTCCGCTCCCAGCCATCCGTGCAGGGCCGTTTCGATGCGGTCCCGATCGAGCCCGGGATTCCGGTTCGGATTCAAGAGGCATTGGGAAGTGGTGAGCAAAAGGCCCTTCCCGTTCACGTCGATGGAGCCGCCTTCCAACACGAGATCCACGGCCAGGCATTCGCGCCCACGCACTTCGGCCATAAAGCGAGGCGCCGCATCGTCCTTATCCCAAGGCGGATATTTGCCGCCCCAGGAATTGAATCCGAAGTCCAGGGCAATCAGGCGCGTATCGGTCCCGGAGGCGGGCGACCGCACGGTGATGGCGCCATAATCGCGGATCCAGCTATCGTTGGTGGGGTAGACCAGGAATTCCAAGCGATACGGCCCGGAGGCCCCACGGCCCGCATGCCTCGCTTGCGAAACATCGTCGAATTCGGCGGCCAGGCTGTCGCGCGTCCGCGCGTCGTTCACTAGCACATTCACGTCCTGATACCGGATTGCCGTGCGAATGATGACGCGGTAGGCGGCGCGCGCCTCCTCCCATACCGGCGTCCACGTCTCCGCGTTCTGCGGCCAGGTAAACCAGATCGCCTTCTGCGGCTCCCATTCGGCGGGCAAGAGCAAGGACGGATAGGGCGGTTTGAGGGCATCGTACATACGGGCTGGGCTCCGGGGTCAGCGCGCGAAGCGCTTCAAGAGATCGGGATAGGCGTCAATGCGGCGATCGCGCAAGAAGGGCCAGACGCGGCGATGGTTCTCCACCTCGGCCGGATCGATGTCCCGCAAAAGCAGGGCCTCATGGGCTTCGTCCAGGCGATCGAGCAGACCGCCGCCCGGATCGCATACGAAGGAATTGCCCCAGAAGCGGAGATGGCCTTCCTGGCCCACGCGGTTGACGGCGGCCACGTAGACCCCGTTGGCGATGGCATGCGCCCGCATGGCGGTGATCCAAGCGTCCAGCCATTTGGCGTTGAGCGCGCGGGCCCCGGCCGCGGGCAGGCCCGCCGTTTCGCGTTCGTCATACCCGATTGCGGTTGGATAGACCAGCAGGTCGCAGCCTTGCAGGGCGGTGAGCCGGGCGGCTTCGGGAAACCACTGATCCCAGCAGATCAGAACGCCGATGCGCCCGTAGCGGGTCGAAAAACTTTGGAAGCCGAGATCGCCGGGCGTGAAGTAATACTTCTCATAAAACCCCGGATCGTCCGGGATGTGCATCTTGCGGTAGAGGCCGGCGCGGCTTCCGTCGGCGTCGAAAACCACGGCGGAATTGTGGTACAGGCCCGGCGCCCGCTTCTCGAAGATAGGCACCACCAGGACGATGCCCTTTTCCTTCGCCAGGGCCGAAAGGGCCTGCATGGCGGGATGCTCCAGGTCATGCGCCAGATCGAAATGCCGGATGTCTTCTTCGATGCAGAAATAATCGTGGAACACCAGCTCGGGGAGGATGACGACCTGGGCGCCTTGGGCGGCGGCCTGGGCGATGCGCTCCTGTAGCTTGGGGAAGCGATCGGGATGCAGGTTGTTGCCCTTGGTCTGGATCAGGGCGAGCTTGAAGGCAGTGGACATGGTCCGCATAAATTAGAAAAGGGACCGGGCATGGGAGGCCCGGGGTCCCCGCGGCCCCGCTCGCTGCCGCAATCCGTTCGCCACCGACCTGCCATCGAATCGTATCTTTAGGGTCCCTAACAAAATGGGGATTCTAAACCCGTTCCGCCCCTGCGCGGCGATTCGAAAGGGACATGCATGAACAGGGCCTTCGAGACCGTGCTGGAACTGAGCCGCGACCTGTATGCGCTCCGCTCCGCCGTGGGCGTGCTTTCCTGGGATCAAGAAACCTACATGCCTCCCAAAGGCGGCGAAGGCCGCGCCCGCTCCATGGCCGCGCTGGCGCGCGTAATGCACCAGCGTTTTTCCGATCCGCGCCTGGCGGAAGCCCTGGGCGCCGCGGAGGCGCAGCCGCTCTCTGAAGCGGAGCGCGTGGTGGTGCGCGAGTTGAAGCGCGATCGGGATAAGGCGGTAAAGCTGCCCGAGGCTTTGGCCGCCGAGATCGCCGAAACCGTTTCGCTGGCGCAACGGGCCTGGGCGGAGGCCCGCCCCAAGAATGACACCGCCGCCTTCAACCCCTGGCTGGCGAAGGTCGTCGCCCTGCGCCGGCAAGAAGCCGAATGCCTCGGTTACGCCGAAACGCCTTACGATGCCTTGCTGGAGAATTACGAGCCCGGCGCGCGCGCCTCTTCCCTCCGCGTCCTGCTCGACGATCTCAAATCCAAGCTCGTACCTTTGCTGGGCCGCATCCGCGCGGCCCAGGGCGCTGCGCCCGATCCCTTGGCCGGGAAGAGCTTCCCCATCGAAGCCCAGCGCGGCTTCAACCACGGGATCCTGGCCGCCATGGGCTTCGATCTCGAAGCGGGACGGTTGGACGAATCGGCCCATCCCTTTACCGAAGGCACCCACCCCCGGGACGTACGTCTCACTACGCGCTACCATGAAAACGATCTCATGTCGGCCTTGTTCAGCACCCTGCATGAAGGCGGCCATGGCTTGTACGAACAGGGCTTTCTTCCCGAATGGTACGGAACGCCCATGTCCGAGGCGGTCTCGCTGGGCGTGCACGAATCGCAATCGCGCCTGTGGGAAAACCAGGTGGGCCGCTCGCGGGACTTCTGGGCCGGGCGCTACCCGGGGCTGCAAGCGACTTTCCCCGCCCCGCTCGCCGGCCTGCCTTTGGACGCCTTCCTTAAGGCCATCAACCGCGTGCAACCCTCCTTCATTCGGGTCGAAGCCGATGAAGTGACCTATAACCTGCATATCGTTCTCCGCTTCGAATTGGAAACCGCCCTCTTCAACGGTGATCTGAAGCCCGCCGATCTGGAACCGGCCTGGAACGAATCCATGCAGCGTAACCTCGGGGTTACCCCGCCCGAGCCCAGGCTCGGTTACATGCAAGACGTACATTGGAGTTGCGGCCTTTTGGGCTATTTCCCCACCTACACTTTGGGCAACCTGCGGGCCGCCCAAATCTTCGAGGCCGCGCGGCGCGCTTTGCCAGGCTTAGCCGGCGACATCCGGGCCGGCCGCTTCGGGGCCCTGAAGGCCTGGCTGGGCGAGAACGTCTATCGTCACGGCCGCCGTTACGATGGGGACGGCCTGATGGAAAAGATCACGGGACACAGGACCGCGGCCGGGCCTTTCCTGGCTTACCTAGAAACCAAGTACGCCGAACTGTACGGCATATGAGATACGGAATATGAAAACGGTTCGCCTAGGGCGAGCCCGGCCCCATCGTTCCGGGAGCGCAGCATGTTGATCGGACCGATCAAGAAGAAGACCGCCAAGCCCTTCACCTTCCTGCACGGCTCCAAGGTGGTGGCTTACGCCAAGGTGCCCGCCGAAGGCGGAAAAATCATGGACGATCTACAGTCCCTCATCGAGGGGACGACGGTGCTCATCGGCCCCCCGGTCTGGAGTTTCCGTCCTGCGGCCCCAGGCAAGCTGGCCTTGCGTGCCGGCCACCCGGTGAGGCCGGGCACGCGCGGGAAGTCGCCCTACCGGGCCCGCTGGGAGCCCGAATGGGCTTGCCTTTCGGCCCGCTTCAAGGGTCCGATGACCTCCATCACCGATGCTTGGCGGGAGTTCTTCGCCAAGGCCGAAAAAAAGGGCTTAGCCATAAGCGATGAGCGGCGGGAGATCTACCTCAAATGGACCGGGTACGATTCCTCCGACAACGTGACGGAATTGCAGATTCGCCTCAAGTGAATCCGCCGCAGAATGCGGATCCGGCGGACAAGATCATTTCCCCAGGCGCTCTTTCAACATCCGCCACCCTCCGCCGTTCACTACGGTTCCGTGCCCGGCCGCTTCCAGCGTCCGCTTCGCCATGGCGCTACGCATCCCGCTCGCGCAACAGACGATCAAGGCTTGGTCCTTCCCGTAGCGCGGAAGCCCTGCGGACAACCGGTCCAAGGGAACGTTCACCGAGCCCGGGATATGCCCGGACGCGAATTCAACTGGAGAGCGCACGTCTACGATGGGCGCGCCTTGTTCCGCCAAACGCGTAATCTCATCTCCGTTCGCGTTCCCGATCCCCAATAAATTCTTCAACCCGTCCAACATGAATTACTCCTTTCGTCCCCTCAGGCCGCCGCCCTTTCCTGGGCCGGCCCGTTCGTGAACGCGATCGCGCCGTTATACCGTACCTCCCAGGTTACCGGGAGGATTTTCTTGAGCATATGGGATACGCCGCAATACTTGCTTTGCGAGAGGTCCACGGCCTCCAGGGCCGCTTCGCGATCGGCCTCATCCCCGTCCATCTCGTAGGTAAGGTGTATGGATACGTATTCGATGGGCGTGCTGCGGCTCAGTTCGCCGGAGGCGTGCAACCGGAATGCCCGCAGGGTTTTCCCGCGTTTGCGAAGCAGCGCCACCACATCCATCCCGGTGCAACCGGTGAGCGCAGTTAGCACGAAGGGCTTAGGGATTGGGCCGTGATCCTCTCCGCCCACGCGTTCGGGGGCGTCCATGATCACCTTATGGCCGTCCACCTCGGCCTGGAACTCCATTTTGCCCGTCCAACGCGTTTCCACTTCATGGGCCATGGCTTGCCCTCCTCGCATAGAAGATACGCCATGGGCCCGGCCGCGTCCGTTACTTCGGTTACCTTTCCCCCAGCAACTTTATCTGGTTGCGGAAAAGGAGGACTTTACCGTCGCGTTCCAATTTCTTGAGAAGACGGGACACCACTACGCGGGAGGTGGCAAGCTCGGTAGCGACGGCCTCATGGGACAAGTTGATGAGGGAGGAATCCTGCGCCCGGGCCTTGTCCCGCAGGAAGGCGGCCAAGCGTTGGTCCAGGTTCTGGAAGGCGATGAGATCGATGGTGCGCAGCAATTCGTTGAAGCGGGCCCGGATGGTACGCATTACGAAGGCTTTCCAGGAAGGGTACTTCGCCAGCCATTCGTCCATGGCCTGCACGGGCACGGCCAAAAGTTCCACGTCCTCCTCCGCGAGCGCGCGGATTTCGCTCGGTTGGCTTTCCATGCAGCAAGTAAAGGTCATCGCACAGGTCTCTTCGGGATTCACGTAATACAGGAACAGTTCCCGCCCGTCGGGTTCGATGCGGGAGACCTTAACCAGCCCTGAAATTACGATCGGTACGGAGCGGACGATTTGACCGGGTTCAAGCAGGGCTTGGCCTTCCGGAACGCGCCGGGGTTCCGCGCGGCGGGCGAATTCCTCCAGCAAGGCGGGCTCAAACAGGTTTCGAAGGCTCAAAGGGAGCTGCATGGTTCGAAAGTTAGCTATGCGGGCGCCCTTCCATGCTTCGCCGCGGGCGCCGTGAAACTTCACGACGGACCGCAAAAAGAAAAGGCCCCGGGGTTTCCCCCGAGGCCTTGGCCTTCGCATCGAAGCGACAAACCTCAGTTCGTCAGCGCTTGCAGGTAGCCCTCGTACTTCTCGCGGAGGACTTCCTTGTTCTTATTCTTGCGGATCCGGCGCAGGGCCTGGTCGCGCAGCTGACGCACGCGCTCGTGGGAGATATTCAGGGTCTCGCCCACTTCGCGCAAGGTCTGGGGAGCCTCATGGTTGATTCCGAACAGGCCCTTGATGACCTGGGCTTCCCTCTCGGGCAGCTCGGACAGAAGATCCTTCGCCAGATGCTCCACGGCCTGGATTTCGGCTTCGTTCTCCGGATTGACGGCCTTTTCGTCCGGCAAGACCTCTTGATAGGTGGTCTTGGTATCGGTCTTAAGGGGCGCATCGAAAGAAATGCCGGCTTCACCCAGCTGGATCAGTTCACGGATATCGTCGCCCAGCTCCTTGCCTTTGCTCTTTTCCTTCAGCGCCTTGCGCACGCGCAGATGCTGATTGGCCGGCAAGCGGATCAGCGAGCCCTGCTCGTTGATGGCGCGGGTGATATAAGCCTTGATCCACCAAACGGCGTAAGAGATGAACTTGAGGCCGCGGCTATGATCGAAGCTCTCGATGGCGCGGATAAGGCCCATCGCCCCCTCGCTCACGAGGTCCGGCAGGGGGATGGGGCAGCCGCGGTATTGCAAAGCCACTTTAAGCACGAAGCGCATATTGGCGCTTACGAGCTTTTCACGGGCTCCGCGGTTGCCTTCGCGGCAAAGCTTGAAGAGCAAATGCTCATCCTTCCGGTCGATGGGGCTCGTCTTCCGGATATCCTCCAGATAGCGCTTTAATGTCTCATCGGTCGTGTCAAAGGTCATTCGCCTGTCCTTTGGGGGTGGGTTTGGAGTCGAATCTGAAGCAAGCAAGTCCCGTTCCAGCAGTCCTATGCACTTTTCATGCGAATTTGTAAAGGATTTTTCGGTTAAATGCCCAATCCGTCATGATATATGACTAATGTCCAGTTTACGTCATATACCATGACAAAATATCACCAAACTGCAATAGATGTTGCGATTCTTTATCTCTAATTCCATAAATATCGATATTTACGGAAAAAATTCAGCCCATTTGTGTCATTGTTCATGACTTCCTGCTCTTCGGGTGGAACCACATCTGGATTAAAGGCCGAGGGTCCTTTGGTCGATAAACCAATGTACTCGTGCAAGGATTCGGGAGATCCATGGCAGATTCAACATCAGCAGTAACTTCGCAGGCGGGGCTCCTGCAAGTGGGAGGCCTGGCCACCGGCCTGGATACCAACTCCATTATCACCGGCCTGATTTCCATTGAACAGCAGAAGGTCACTCGGGAACAGGATGCGCAATCCCAAATCCAACTGAAGCTTTCCACGTTCAACGATCTCACAACCAAGCTTAACGATTTCGATACCCAAGCCACCGCGATGGACAAGAGCACGGTGTTCAACATATTCAAGAACACTTCTTCGGATACCACCATCGCCGATATCACGGGAGGCGATAACGCCACCGTCGGCAATTACGACGTGAAGGTGATGAACCTGGCCAGCTCGCTGAAAGTGGCTTCCGGTTCCTTCACCAGTTCCAACACGTCCCTGAACCTCTCGGGGAGTTTTACCATTTCGACTTCGGCATCGGCGTTGAAAGCGGATCCCACCGCGACCAGCGTGCAGATCGATCTCGCGGTTGGCGATACCATAACGGACATAGCCAACAAGATCAATCGCGCCAAGGGCACGGGCGCGACCGCCTCGGTATTGAAGATGGGCGACACCGATTATCGCCTGATGCTGACTGCCACGGACGAGGGCACCAAGGCCTTTCAGGTCAATGCCGTGGCGGGCAGCGAAGCCAAGAGCATCTTTTCCGATGGCCTGGATCTGGTCACCCAGCAGACGCCCACCACCCAGCAACAAGCCTTGCGCGCCAGCTTCGATTTCCGCCAAGCCGCCGGCGGGCCGGCGACCGCGGCTACCACCTTCTCCCAATTGTTCCAGAGCATCGGCGCGGCTTCAAACCTGACGAACAACGACCAGATCATGTTCACCGGTACGGCCAGCGACGGAACCGCCATCAATTCCAGTTTCACCCTCACCAACACCGCCACCCAGACCGTCGGCGATCTCGTTTCCGCCATTCAGGGCCAATTCGGGGCCAAGGCCACGGTTTCCTTGAATTCCTCCGGCGAAATCGAAGTGCTCGATGCCGCCGGCGGCGGCACCCCCATGACGCTCAACTTGAGCCTGAACGATGCCGACGGTTCGGGATCCAAGCTAGGCCTGGGCGCGGCGGTGACCAAGAGCGCTTTCAAGAACGTGGTCTCCCAAGGCAGCAAGGCCTTTTATCTGATGAACGATATGTCGGTGTCGTCGCAATCGAATAAGGACGACAACACCGTCAATGGAACCGTCTTCCTCCTGAAGCGGGCCGATCCCACCCAGAACATCAAGCTGACCTTGGATTTCGATAAGGACGGTATCACGAAGAAGGTCCAGGACTTCCTGGATGGCTACAACAATTTGATCAAGTTTATCGACGATAAGTCCCAAATCAACGTTACCAAGAGCACTGATCCCAATTCGACGGACCAAACCCAGCAGGCCACCACCATCGACAAGGGCCCTTTTGCCGGCGATTCTTCCATTCTCGGACTGCGTTCGCAGATCCAGGGAATGATGACCAGCATGATGTCGGAGCTGACCGACAACCATGTCAGCCGCTTCAGCAGCCTGGCCTCGATCGGCATCACCTCGGATCAGAAGACCGGCGCCCTGACCATCAATAGCGATACCTTCAGCACCGCCTTGGACTCGGACTTCGAAGGCGTGAAGCGGGTTTTCATCACCGGCGGCTACATGACCAATTCGTCGCAGGTGTTCGGAACCTATACTTCGGACACCAAGACGGGCGTGTACGACATTGATCCCGCCGGCCAACAGATCGACACGGATAAATCGAGCGGAACCGCTTGGAGCGCCGCCACCGTGAGCGGCGACGGAGACGTGCTGAACTCGACCTCGGGGGACTCCAATGGAATGGCCGTGCAAGCGGCCGCAGGCAGTGGTCCGGGCCAGGTCGTCTTCGTACGCGGGGTAGCGGGTCAGATCCGGGATTTCTACGACAAGATCACGAACTTCGTGGACGGATTCGTCACCACCACCGCCAAGAATTACCAGGATCAGATTAACCAAGAGGACACCAAGATCGCCCAGCTGGAATCCCAGGTGGCCAGCGTCAAGGATCGCCTGACCCAGCAGTTCGCGAACCTGGAATTATCCGTCTCCAAGCTCAAGTCCCAAAGCGCCGCGTTCAGCAGCAGCGGCTTATCGAGGTAACGATGTCATACGCCCATCAGAGCTACAAGAACGCCAACGTCACCACCGCCGATCGCGGCAAGCTGGTGATCATGATTTACGACCACTGCATCAAGTGGACGAAAAAGGCGGAAGAGGAGCTCGACACCAAGAACGTGGAGATGATGGTGCGCGCGGTGCAGCGCGTCCAGAACGGGCTCACCGAGCTGATGTGCGCTTTGGATATGGAACGCGGCGGGGATATCGCCCGCAACCTGTTCCGATTGTACGAATTCTATTCGCGCCATCTCACCCAGGCCATCAAGGATCGGTCCGTACAAGCCTTGCGCGACGTGGCGGGCATGATGAGCGTGTTGCGCGAAGCGTGGCTGGTGGCGATCGAAAACGTGCGCCGCGAGGATCACGCCGCGCTGTCCCATAAGAGCGGCGCCCAACTCTCTCTGGTGTCGTAAGGGAAAGGGTACCATGCACTCCCTGACGCAGAAAATCATCTCCGAAATCGACGTTCTCTACGGCCTTTACCAGATGGCCGCCGACGTAACCAGGAAAATTCTCCCCGAGGACGAGGCCCGCATCCAAAAGGTGATCGATGCGCGCGAGAAAATACTGGGGCATACCGCGCAGGCATCGCAAACGTTGTCGGGTTTGCTCAAGGAATTCCAGGCGGAACGCCTGGTTCCCTCCAACGAACGCGCCCTGGTCGAAGAGAAGCGGAATCTGCTCCTGGACGCGGGCACGCGCATCCAGGCCATCGATCACCAGATGATCCGCCAAATGCAAGGCAAGATGGCAGAAATCCGGAAGCAACTCGCGATGTATACGGAGCGCAAGAATGCGGCGAAGGCCTATATCCGGGCCCCGCACCGTCAGATGATCCCGGCCTAAAGCGCGTAACGCCCTTTAGGCCAACCTCCCAACCGCCCCTGCGGCCGGTCCCGGCACCTCCCAAACGGCGGTAAGATGCGCCCGCCGCGCCGGGGCCGGTCCCGGCGGCGAAGCTTAAGAGCCCCTAACAGAATGGGGGCTCTTCGCCTACTCTTTTTCTTCGTCCTCTTCCGAATCCAGATCCGCATGCTCTTCCGGGCCCGACTCCATATCGGCTAACGCAATCGACGGGATTTCCGCCTTGGCGAGGACGCCGGGGGGCGGCCCCAGCCGTTTGAAAAGCTCTACGAACTGGTCCACCGACAAATCCTCGGCGCGGGAATCGGCGTTTACGCGATGCTCTTCGGGATCGTCCGTCATGTCCTTAAGGGCGGTCAAGGCTTCGATCACCTTTTCCCTCTTGTAGAAGCCGACCAGGGAATTGACCACCTTCTTCCGCTTCCGGGAAAAGGCGATTTCCACGAAACGGAGGAATAAGGGATCCTCGATCTTCGGCGCCGGCAAGGGCACCAGGCGCACTGTGGCGGAGAAGACCTTGGGGCGCGGGCGGAAGGCTTCCTGGCCGATTTTATGCAGGAACTCGGGCTCGCAATGGGTGCGAATGAAGACGGTCAGGAATCCGAAGTCGCGGCTGTGCGGCTTGGCGCAGATGCGCTTGGCCACTTCGTATTGGACCATGATCTGCATGGACTGGAAGTGATGGATGTGGGGCAGGAAGCGGAACAGGATGGGCGCGGCACGGTTGTAAGGCAAATTGCCTACGACGATGGGCTTCTTGCCCGGCTCGCGGGCCAGGATCTCGGCCACGTCCACGCGGGTGGCATCCGCCTGGATGACGTCCAGCGGACCCCAATCGCGACTGCGCAGATGTTCCACCCATTTCGGATCGACTTCGATGGCGGTGAGCTTGGCGCACTCCGGCAGCAGCCTGCGGGTGATCGCGCCCTGTCCCGGGCCGATCTCGATGACCCAATCGTTTTTCCGGGGCGCCGCATCCTCCGCGATCTGCCGGACAACGGACTCGTCCACCAGGAAGTTCTGGCCGAACTTCCAACGGCGCTTGCGGTCATCATCCATGGGCGGGGGTCGGCGCATCTTCTAAAACCTTAGTACAAAGGAGGGGCAAAGCTAGCAATCCCGCCGCTATCCCGAGACGTAACAAGCGCTTGGGCGAAAAAAAACGTCGGCTGGGACAGGACGCAAATGGCCTTTTTCGTATAATACTCCGGCTATCGGTTTGGAAACCCGCCGATGGGAACCCGTCCGCCAGGAGAGCCCTTCGCCGCTCTCCTTTTTCGAAGGGTCGATAAGGTCTTTTCGAAACGAAAAGGTCTTCTCGAAGCGAGAAGGTCTTCTTGAGGCAAGAAGGGCGCGGTTCATGAGGATTTGAATGCGGAATTCCGGAAGCCGGGCGTTCCTCGCCGCGGCAGTTCGCCTGGCTTGTCCCCGTTCCAACGAGGGAGCGGACGGTCGTGTTTAAAACCGATCTGCGTTTCGCGGCCCCGCGTTTCGCGGGCACGCGCCTCGCGGGCCTGTTGGGCCTGGCCTGGGCGATATGGCCCGCGCAAGCGATCTATATCGAGAACCAATCCTATCTGACCGTTCCGGACGCGGCGCATCCCCTCGACGAGCTATTGCCCCAGAAGGGGGTGGAGAGCACGGGCGGCCACGGCATGCTGCAGGTCAACAGCACCTACCTCAAGCGCCGCCATAGCGTCAACTTCGAAACGCGCCAGGTGGAGATCATCCGCTACGTATCGCTGCCGCCTCCCGAGGCCGAGCCGGGCTCGCAGGACTCCACGCCTCTGTGGCAGTCCTACTACGTGGAGCTGAACTCGTATACCGTGGACATGAACGATCTGGCCCTGCGCCGCTTGTGGCTGAACGAATTCATGGGCAAGGAAGACGCCTCGCAGGCCGGCGGGCCGGGCATGCTCGACATCGTGCTGCCGGTGAACGTGCCGGATTGGATGAAACGCATCGGCGTCGACAAGCCCCGCCTGCGCATCAATGGATCCTACAAGCTGGTGGTGGAAGGCACGGGCGTGCAAGGCAACGGCGCGACCAACGGCACCGGATCCTTCCTCCCCAACCTGCACATGGATCAGCAGCCCGCCTTCTCGGTGAAGGGATCGATCGGGCGCCTCATCAACATCGAAATCAACAACGAGGAAGGCTTCGGATCCAACCTCAAGGAGCAGCTGAAGATCACCTACAAGGGCGAGGGCGACGAACTCGAGGATGACATCATCCAGGAGATCGAAGCGGGAAACACTTCCTTGGCCCTCACCGGTACCAGCCTTACCGGCTACACCGAGGCCCACAAAGGCCTTTTTGGCCTCAAGATGCGCATGAAGTTCGGCGGGCTGGAGGTGACCACCATCGCGTCGCAGGAAGGGGGTTCGCAGGAAAGGCAGAAGCTGGGGGTGGGATCGGTCCTGTCCGATGCAGTGCGGGAGGATCGCGATATCGATCTGCACCGCCATTTCTGGCTGAAGCTATCCGATCGCGATGACTACGCCAATATCCGGAACTGGCAGGGAGCCAATCCGGCCTACCTGCAGAATAGCGGGCGCCTGCCCGTCCAGGTCTTCCAATTCCTGGGCCAGGGCGAGGAAATCAATACCGTCAAGGACACCGCTACGGCCTGCCCTTATAACCGCCTGGGAGGGCCCATCAAGGAGAGGTGCGAGATCGGCCGCTGGAAGCCGCTCAAGGAAGGCGTCGATTTCTTCTACGACGAGCGCATGCGCATGCTGACCGTGCCCGGGGGCACCCGCAATACTTCCCTGGCGGTACGCTGGAACCAGGACTTCATCGCCGGCGCGACGGATTTGCGGAACCTGATTCTCATCCATTCGCGCTCGGCCGTGGGCGTGCCCGAGCTGGACGACCTGATGTGGCGCAACGTCTACGGCATCAGCCGCATTTCCAAGACCGACAAGCAGAGCTTCCACGTGCGGCTGGTGCGGAGCGCCGACAGCCTGGAACGCGATCCCAACGATACCGTCACCCTTATCCGTAAGCTGGGCATGGAGATTTCCGATAAGCCCGGCCAAGTCAACGTCGACGATCCTACCTTGTTCAACCTGGACCTGGGCTATATGGTGCTCCCCTGCGTGGGCGGCATCAATCCCAAGGACGATTCCGCCAACTGCCTCACGCCCATGAAGCGCGTGAATCCCAACTCCGAGATCTACACGGCCAACGTAGACGAGATCGCCAACGGCCCCACGGTGGATAAATTCATCATCACCGCCCAGCAGCGGCAGTCCACATTCGACGTGCGTTCGAATTCCCATTCCGTAAGCGGATCGCAATGCGTGGATATCGAGAAGGGCACGGAGAAGCTGGTCCTCAACGGTTCCGTCACCCTGCAGCGGGACGTCGATTACGAGGTCCTCTACGAGACCGGGCAAATCACCCTGCTTTCCCCGCGCGCCAAGGATCCCAACGCCAACATCGATATCAGTTACGAATGCAATCCGCCCTTCCAGATCCAGGACAAGATCCTCTTGGGGACGCGCCTGGAATACAAGTTGGACGGCATCTCGGACGAGAGCTTGCTAGGGGCCACCCTGCTTTACAAGAGCCAGAGCACCACAGCCGCGCGCCCTGAACTCGGCCGTGAGCCTTTCAACCAACTGCTGTGGGGCTTCAATGCCCGCCTGACCGGCAATCCCAAGTGGATGACCAGCCTGGCGAACCTGTTCCCCTTCGTACAGACCGAAGCCCCGTCCCGCGCCAACTTCGAGTTCGAAGTGGCCCAGAGCCTATATAATCCGAATACCAAGGAAAGCGCCTACCTGGACAACTTCGAGAGCAGCGAAAACATCCTCTCCATGCCCATGACCATTTTCAGCTGGTTCAAATCCTCGCCGCCGGATTTCGACGACAACGGCAAGCCGGACGAGACCATGGACTACCGGCACCAGGGCCAGCTCATTTGGCACTCCAGCATCAAGAAGCCGTACGCCGAGATCTACGGGAAGACCGGCAGCAGCTATACCGATAGCCGCGACCAAACCATCCTGCAGATGAACCTGCAACCGAATGACAACCTTGAGGGTCATTCCTGGGGCGGCGTGATGCGTGGTCTGGGCCAGGGCCTGTTGAACCAGAGCAAGAAGCGGAACCTGGAAGTGGTGGTTTCCGGGCGCGAGGGATCGCTGGTCGTGGACTTAGGCCAGGTTTCCGAAGACATCAGCATCCAAAGCCTGAACAACGGCAAGCCCGACGGCATCCTGAACCAGGAGATCGATCCTACGCGCGAGACCGTGAATAGCCGGGACCTGGGGCTGGACAACCTTCCGGATGCGGCGGAGCATGGGGTGAAATGGGAGTGCAAGCCGCTCTGCTATTCCATTCCCCTCGAGCATACCAATCGCACGGATCCCGGGGGAGACAACTGGACTGATCCGCAAGGGGGAACCGAAGAGGCGGCCTCGGTAAACGGCACCGAGGGGAATAACCGGCACACCAACGGACTCACTTTCGATACCGAGGATCTGGATCGCTCCGGAACCCTCGACACGAAAAACACCTACCTGCGTTACGTAATGCCGTTGGATAGCGCCTGCACGGCCCAGTTCCACTGCGAGGAACTGAGCACCGGCTGGCGCAAATACGATATTCCCCTGTACGGCTCGGGCTTCCGCATCGGGGCCAATTCCGGGGAAAGCGAAGCCCAGATCCTCTCCAACGTGAAGATCATGCGTATGTGGATGGGCCGCTTGCCTTCGCGGGTGACCAGCGCCCGCGTGCAACTGGCCCGCGTCAACCTGGTCGGGAACACCTGGGAAGAAGGGGATCGTAACCGCGCTTTCGAGACCGATGCCGATCGGTACGCCTCCGGGGATTTGAGCGACAGCAGCGCGGTGCGCGTGCCCCCCTCCGTGCTCGACAGCAACAGCCTCAAGGTCACCGTCATCAATAAGCAGGAGTCGCGTGGATACATCCAATCCCCCAACACTCCCACGGAGCGCGATACCCGAACCGACGAGCCTTTGCCCGAACGCTCGCTGGTGCTGAGCTATGAGAACCTGCATCCCGGCGAAGTGGTGGGCGCCACGCGCCTTTTAGGCAGCGACCCCAAGGATCTCACCATGTATGCCCGCATCCGCATGGATATCCATCCGGATTCCAACTTCATCCCCGGATTCAATAGCTACAAGGGAGGGCAGAACAAGGTAAGCCTGGGGTTGCGGCTGGGTAAGGACGAGGGCGACCGCGATTCCAAGGATTTCTACGAGATCCGCATCCATATGGACACGGCGGGCATTTATGACAAAAAACAAATCGCGCTGTGGGACCGGAACTCCTTCAACGTGAACGTGTCCGATCTCGTCGGCCTCAAGAACGATCCGCTCTACCAGGCATTCAACGGCCGGCCTGTCAGCAGGCAGATCTGGAACGAGGGCCGCCAGGACTCTTCCGTGACCTTATCGGTGGTGGGCAATCCCACCTTATCGCGGGTGGATTGGATGCGCCTGGTGATCTACGTCGATTCGGGCGCGACGGAGAAGCAAGGGGGCGAGATCTGGGTGGACGATTTGCGCCTGGAAGGCGTGGACCATAGCGTGGGCAGCAGCATGCGCACCCAACTGCAACTCGATTTCTCCGACTTCGTCAACGTTTCGGGCAACCTCACCTACCGCAACGGCGGCTTCACCACCATGAGCGAGACCAAGACCACCCCCGCCAATTCCCAGACGACGGTGGACTATAACGGCAACTTGAGCGTCTTCGCCAACAAGGTGTTTCCGGACCAATGGGGAGTGAGCCTCCCGCTCACCTTGCAGTACCACGGCGCCATTTCGCGCCCCTTCACCCGGCCCGCCTCGGATCTCACCCTGACCGGCACCAGCCTGGTGGACCTCGCCCGGGATATCGCCGACCGGCACATTTCGGTGCGCGATTCCACCGACAGCCTCGACGACATCAACCGCCGCTATGCCCGCGTATACCAATCCACCGTCTTCGAGGATCGCTTTACCGCCGCCTATAAGAAGGAGCACCGTTCCTCCAACTACCTCAACCAAATCTTCTTCGAGCGGCCCGATTTGCAATACTCCTATTCCTCGTCCAGCAAGGACGAGTTCTTCGCTTCCAGCGATTCCCGGAATTACAATACCCGGGTTCTCTACAGTTTGTCCCCCTTCGAGAACAAGACCCGCAAGCCCCTCGACTTCACCGCCAAGTGGCGGTTCATGCCTTCCTTCCTTTCCGGGATGGAATTCGAGCCCTATCCCGACAAGCTGAACCTGACCTTGGCGGACTTCTCCTACGTTCGCAGCGAGAACGTGAACAAGCCGCGCACCCTCGATGAGCAGCCGCTGGTGATCCCGCCTCAGTATACGGTGGGGTTGACCCATGGCGTGGACATGGAGTGGCGACTGTTGACCTTCCTGAACTTCGGCGTGCGCACATCGGTGGATCGCGATTTCGACAACGAACACGCATGCTTCGATGAAACCATGTGGGGACAGGACGACGGTACGTGCGGTTCCGCCGGCCAGGGAGGGCTCTTGGCGCATAACCTCGTCTTCGATCTGGACGATGCGAGCCGCCATCCGGGCCACCTGGGCGACGAGTACGGGATCCTGTACCGCGAGCGCAATCGCACGCAAGCCTTCCATCTGGATTTCAACCCCAACCTGGTTTCCTGGCTTACCACCAGCGCCAATTTCAATTCGGGTTTCCACCAGACCCGTAACGATTCGGTGAAATCCAAATACGGCGATAGCATCACCAGCCCCGAGCATTTCATCACCGATGCCGACCATGACGTGAAATTGAACCTTTCCTTGAGCTTGCCCGGCGTGCTGGGCGCATCGGGCGACGGCAAAGGGATTCTAGGCGCCATCCGCAAAAAGGTGGAGACTTGGAACCTGCGCAACATCGATCTCGGCTATTCCGTGGGGCAGAAGTACAACCACGAGGAGTACACCTACCAATACCTGGACGAGATCCAACAGCATAACGTTTGGTCCTATTACGCCTACCAATTCGGCTGGATGTACGACAGCCCCGGCCAATTCTTCACCACCCTTTTCAAAGGGGAGCCGAATCCCCGTTGGATGGACTACCTGATGCCTCCGGACACTTCCATCCATAGCGGTACCCAGTTTTCCCACGGGGTGACGCGCAGCGTGGACGGCAGCACGGGATTCACCGTGCCCTGGGTGGATCTGGCCATTTCCGTCAACCTCAAGTATACCCAAGAGTACACCCTCTTCCGCGCCCTGACCCCGAGCGATACCTCGGTGGTCTGGCCCGATCTCACCGTCACCGGCTCCTTGGGCGACTTCGCCAACAAGATCCCGGCCCTGCGCAAGACCTTCCGGAGCATGACCTCGACCACCACCTTCAATCTCCGCAAGGAGGACAAGCATGCCCTGTTCTCCTCTTCGCCCGAGACCGAGCAGATCACCTACAAGCTGGACCCTCTGATGCGGGTGGCGGCAACGACCAATAAGGACGTGCGCGGGGAGCTGAGCACGCGGATCAGCATGGTGAACGCCATCGACTATGAGAAGGTGGCCAAGCCGCAGATCTACTACCATTACTACTCGGGCGATACCCTGCAAACCCCGTATGAACGGACCAGCGATAAGCGCACCAAGCGCGACGCTTTCGACGTGGGCGGCGACGGTTCCCTGGCCTACGACGTGCAGACCCAGAAAGGCATCCAGTTCTGGCGCTACTACGTGAAGCTGGAGAATAACCTGCGCCTGAAGGTCTCCACCAGCGTGGATTACATGTGGACGGAGCGCACCCTCCCGCAGACGGACCCCCACAAGGACCAGAACGTCCTGACCCTGAGCGCCCGGCCCGAGGCTTCTTACAACTTCACCAATAACGTCGACGCCCTGTTCTATACGCAGTACAAGTACACCAAGCTCTACCACACCGCTCGTGAGGAGTCGACTCACGAGGTTACGGTGCATGGGGAGTTCACGATGCGTTTTTAGAGGTGGGTCGATGAGCGTCTACGTGTCGGCGCGCGACGGCGGCACTCCTACTCCCATTACCTAGCGCCTCTCCGCTTCGCGGGGCCCTCGGCTGGTTTCCTGGGTGGTTCGCTTGCGTATCGCTCCTCCTCGCGGGGCTCTCATGGATGAGGTCCTCAATACTCGCGCTCGGAGGGTTCTGGGACGTCTTTCCTTCGTCGAAGACCCTGCGGTCGCTGAGACGCTGCCGGGGTTCCGACCGGGGTCGGCCAGTGTACGCGCAACTCGGCAGCCCGGGAACCGACCCCGTCCCTTTCCGCTTGTCGCGCTGGAATCTTATCGATCGGGCTCCGGAACGTCGTTTTTTAGCCGGTTTACCCGTCCTTGGCTGGTTAACTGGGTAGTTTATCTATCTTTACCGCCTCTAATGACCCGGTCTTGCCCTAGGGGCAGGATGGGGTTATCGGCTTTTTCACCGGGCCGGATCATTAGGATCCGGGCCCGGTTCCCTATTTGGGGAGTAAAAAAATCACGTCCACCTACACCTGAACGATTAGTGGAGACAATGGATAAAACTCTGAAACGGACTGGACGAGTCACCTCGAACCAGTTGAACCGGCCCCAGAAGTCTAAGCGCGAGATCCTCATCAACGTGCGCCCCTACGAGAAGCGCATCGCCATTCTCGAAGACGGCCGCCTGGCGGAAATCGTGTATGAACGCCCCGAGAGCAATCGCTTGGTGGGCAATATCTATAAAGGCGTCGTCAACGCCGTGCTTCCCGGCCTGCAAGCCGCTTTCGTGGACATCGGCATGGAAAAGGCGGGCTTTCTCCACGTGGAAGACGTGCAGGGCCGCCCCAACCTGGAAGACTACGACGATGACGAAGGCGACAAACCGGCCCCCCGCGTGGACGACAACAAGACCATCGATCAGTTGCTGAAGACCGGCCAGGAGATCCTGGTGCAGGTGACCAAGGAACCCATCAGCACCAAGGGCCCGCGCCTCACCGCCCACCTGTCTTTCGCCGGCCGCTTCCTGGTCTGCATGCCCGGCACCGATTTCATCGGGGTTTCCAAGAAAAGCCGCGATCCCCAGCAGCGCCGCAACCTGAAGAAGCTCATCCGGGATCTGAAGTCGCCGGACGTGGGCTATATCGTGCGCACCATCGGCCTGGGCGAAAGCGAAAACGAATTCGCCATCCAGATGAAACAGCTGGAAGCCAAATGGCATGCCTGCAAGGAGCTTTCCGAGAAGGTCCAGGCCCCCGGCCTGGTGCATCAGGAAAGCGATTCCTCCGAAACCACCCTGCGCGACTATTTCTCCGAAGACGTGGACGCGGTGTGGATCGACGACCGCACCGAGCATAAGACCGTGGTCGGCTATCTGGGCGTTCTCTCTCCCGACATGGTTGGCAAGGTCAAGCACTACGAAGGCGATCTGTCGCTCTTCGACCATTTCGGCATCGAAGAAGAACTCGAGAAGACCTTCGCCCGCCGCGTGCAATTGAAGCGGGGCGGCTACCTCATCATCGATCAGACCGAGGCCCTGGTCTCCATCGACGTCAACACCGGCGGCAAGGTGCGCGGCCGCGACCAGGGCAAGAACATCCTGGAGACCAACATCGACGCGGCCTGGGAAGTGGCCAAGCAAATGCGCCTGCGCGATCTGGGCGGCCTCATCGTGGTCGATTTCATCGACATGGACACGGAAGAGGATAACGAGAACGTCGTCAAGGAGTTCAAGAAGGCCATCCGCATCGATAAGAGCCCGGTCTCCTTCTCCAACCTGTCCCAGTTCGGCCTGATGGAAATCACGCGCAAGCGCGTGCGCCCCAACGCCGTGAAGGAACAGTCTAACGTGTGCCCCACCTGCAAAGGCGACGGCTACATCCCCAGCAAGGAATCCATCGTGGGCTCCATCGACCGCTGGCTGCGCCGCTACCGCGCCAAGCGCGGCGAGAAGGACCTGACCTTGGCCCTCCACCCCGAAATGATCAGCCACGTCATCGAGAACCGCGGCGTCATCGTCAAATACTGGGAGCGCTCCCACAAGACCCGCATCCAGCTCGTCGAAGACGACAATTCCAACTACGCCGAGTTCAAAATCTTCTCCACCACCTCCGGCGAAGAAATCACCCAAGCCGCCGAGGCCCGCGCCTAAACGCGCGCACCAAGGTCATCAATAGAGGAGCACCATAAACCCCCGCCACTGCTAGTCAAAGAGCTCTTTGCCACCGGCGCGCCAAGCGCGCCACCTGGCGCCCCCAAGACCAGCACCCCGGCGACAAACGAAGACAGTAAACCCAAACAACAGACTGGCGCCCCCGGAAAAAACGCTAGCGGGGGCCGATCGCAACGCCGCCTGAGGAGCCGTGCCGGGGCACGGCGACGAAGGCAAGGAAGCGAGCGGCCCCCGATAGCGGTTTTTCCGCGGCGCCAAGCGAAAGTGGCGGAATTGGCAGACGCACCAGACTTAGGATCTGGCACTTCGGTGTGGGGGTTCGACTCCCCCCTTTCGCACGCCCGTGTATCGCGGCGCCCACGTAGAGCGGGCCACCCGCGCCTCGCGGGCCGACACAGCAAATGAGCACAAGCCGCCTCCGGCGGCCGCCCCCAGAACCGGGCGAACAGACGGCAAAGGCCGTAGGAATTCGAATCGAAAGGATGATCCAGTGAAAGCCACCTTGTCCAACCCCTCCGCCACCGAACGCGTCCTCGAGATCGAGGTCGAGCGCGAACGCCTCGACAAGATCTTCGATCAGAAGGTCCGCAAGTACAGCAAGGAAGTCCGCATCAACGGCTTCCGGCCCGGCAACGTCCCGAAGGACGTCGTCGCCAAACGCTTCAAGGATCCCATCAACGCCGAGTCCATCGAGGCCCTCGTCGAGGAAGTCCTCAAGGAAGCCTGCAAGGAACACAACCTGGAGCCCATCGCCCCGGCCCGCATCGAAAAGCTGGAGAACGAAATCGGCAAGCCCGTACAAGTCACGGCCATCCTGGAGATCGACCCGCCCGTCGTGATCAAGGATTACAAACTCGAAATCCCGGTCCATCCCGCCGAGCCCTCGGACGAGGAGATCAATGGGCAACTCGAGATGCTCCGCAAGCGCCAGGCCGACGAGACCCACGCGGTTCGGCCCGCCGCCCTGGGCGACGTCGTGGTGGCCCAATACCTCTCCATCACCATCGGGGGCGAGGCCAAGCCCCTGCCCGAAAGGCCCGAGTTCCGCATGGAGCTCGGCACCAGCAGCGTGCCCGCCATGGACCGGGCCCTGATAGGCGCCCAAGCGGGCGAGGAAAGGCACGTCTCATTCACCTTCCCGGCCGACTACTCGCAACCCGACTTCGCCGGCAAGGATTCCGAGTATCAGCTCAAGATCATCGAAGTATTAGAAGTCAAGCTCCCGCCCCTGGACGACGAACTGGCCAAGAAATACCAGTTCGAATCGCTTGCCGCCTTCCGCCAACGCATCAAGGACGACATGGCCAAGTCGGCCCTGCAGCGCGCCAAGGAAGAGGCCTACGAACAGGCCATGAAGCGCCTGATGGAAGTCAACGCGTTCGAGATCCCCAAGGCCCGCATCCAGAACTACGTGCGCTATAAGCTGGAAGAGCAAGGCCACAAGCACGAAAACGAGGACCACGGCCACGACCATTCCGACCTCGAGAAGGAAGCGGTTTTCAACATCCGCCGCTACCGCATCCTGGAGGAGATCGCCAAGCTGGAAAAGATCAAGCCCAGCAGCGAGGAAGTGGACGCCCGCGTCCGCGAACTGGCCGGGCAATACGGAATGGATTTCGAGTCGTTCAAGGCCCAGCTCCGCAAAAGCGGGAAGATCATCGACATTCGCGAAGAGCTGAAGTCCGAGAAGACGCTCGACTTCGTAATCGGTTACAAGAGGGAAACCCAGGCCTAACCCCGCGAACCGGGGCGCGTGAAACGCGACACGGTTCGCGCTGGCTTCCGCCTTGTCCCGAAGGTAGAATGGAGCTATGTATATTACCGTAAATCCCATTTCCACCTCGAGGAAGACAGGACGCGCATGCTAGTACCCACAGTCATCGAAACCACCGGACGCTCGGAGCGGGTTTATGACATCTACTCCCGCTTGCTCAAGGAGCGCATCATATTCCTGGGCCAGGAGATCAACGACGTGGTCGCGAACACCATCGTGGCCCAGATGCTCTTCCTGGAGTATGAAGATCCGGATAAGGATATCCTCCTTTACATCAACAGCCCCGGCGGCATCGTCACCTCGGGACTGGCCATTTACGACGTGATCAAGTGGGTCAAGCCGGACGTGCAGACCATCTGCGTAGGCTCGGCATTCTCGATGGGCGCGCTCCTTTTGGCGGCGGGCACCAAGGGCAAACGCTTTATCCTGCCGCACGGCAAGGTCATGCTGCACCAGCCATCGGGGGGCGCCACCGGGCAGAGCTCGGATATCCAGATCCACGCCAAGGAAATCGTGAAGACCAAGCGCGAGTTGAACGGCATTCTCGCGGAAGCCACCGGCAAATCCATCGACGTGGTCCAGAAGGACACCGAGCGCGACTTGTACATGAGCGCGCAGGAGGCGATGGCCTATGGCGTGGTGGACGAAATCTTCATCCCCGGCAATCGCAAGAAGAAGGCCCTGGCGGCCTAACGGCCGGGCCTCGTAAAGGATCCGAATGGCAAGGACCGGCACTGGATACGGATTGATCCGCTGCTCTTTCTGCGGAAAGAACGCGGAGCAGGTGGAGAAGATCATCACCGGACCTTCGGTGCATATCTGCAACGAATGCGTGGCGATGTGCAACGACATCCTGACCGAGGAATCCCAGAAGGACGTGCAGACGGCGCCGGGGGCATCCCCGGCCTCAAGCCCCGCCGACATCAAGCGGCACCTGGACGATCATATCATCGGCCAGGACGACGCCAAGATCTCCCTGGCGGTCGCCGTCTACAATCACTATAAGCGCATCTCGGCCCGGCAGGGTCCGGACGGCGTGGAGGTGGAGAAATCCAACATCCTCTTCCTGGGCCCCACCGGCTCGGGCAAGACCCTGTTGGCGCAGACCATCGCCAAGTTCCTCAAGGTCCCCTTCACCATCGTGGACGCGACCATCCTCACCGAAGCCGGGTACGTGGGCGAGGACGTGGAGAACATCATCGTGCGGCTCTTGCAGGCGGCCGATTACGATGTGGAGTTGACCGAGCGCGGCATCGTCTACATCGACGAAATCGACAAGATCTCACGCAAGAGCGCCAATCCTTCCATCACCCGCGACGTGTCGGGCGAGGGCGTGCAGCAAGGCCTGCTGAAGTTGCTGGAGGGCACGGTAGCGGCGGTGCCGCCCAAGGGCGGCCGCAAGCATCCCGAGCAGAACCTGATCCAGATCAACACCAAGAACATCCTTTTCATCTGCGGCGGCGCCTTCGAATCGCTGGAGAAGATCATCGAGCGGCGCACCCGCGAGACCGGCCTCGGCTTCGGCGCGATCATCCAAAGCAAGAAGGAACGCCGGATCGGCGAGACCCTGAAGCAAGTGGAACCGGATGACCTGATCCAATTCGGGCTCATTCCCGAGCTGGTCGGCCGCCTGCCGGTCATCACCGCCTTGGAAGAGCTTCCCCGCGAGGCCCTGCTGGAGATCCTCACCAAGCCCAAGAACGCCCTGGTGAAGCAATACACGCGGCTCTTCGAGATGGACGACATCCGCCTCAAGTTCCAGCCCGAGGCCCTGGAGGCCATCGTCGACCGCGCCACCAAGCGCAAGACCGGCGCCCGCGGCCTGCGCTCGGTGATGGAAAGCGTCCTCCTTCCCATCATGTTCGAACTGCCTTCGCGAAGCGACGTGGCCGAATGCGTGGTCACCCGCGAGATGGTCGAGCAGAAGAAGGAACCGATGCTGATCCTCAAGAAGAACAAGAAGAAGCTGGCATAGCCAGCTTCCAAACTCGCTTAGCGAGTTTCCAAGCTGGAGTAGCCAGTTTCCTACATTCTGGGTCGTGGATGAAGCCAAGCCCGAACCCGTAGCCCCCGGCCAGATGTCTCCCGACGAATGGGCCCGCCATTTGGCCGCCGGCCTGCCCGTCATCCCTTTGCGGGACATCATCCTGTTCCCGGGCACCGTCACCCCCATCCTGCTCGGCCGGCCCCAATCCTTGTCGGCCCTGATGCGGGCCTTGGAAAGCCAGCAGCAGCTCGCCTTTTTCGCCTTGCAGAAGTCGGCTTCCGAGGACGAGGTGAATCCCGAAAGCCTCAAGGCCGTGGGCGTGGTCGGCCGCATCGCCTCTTCGCAGTCCCTGCCCAACAATTTGTCCAAGGTGCTGGTCGAAGCGGTCGGCCCGGCGCGGGCCGCAGAATGGAAAGTATCGCCCAATCTCATCGAGGCGGCGCTCGAACCCATGCCGACGACGCCCTTCGATGCGCAGGCCATCTCGCGCCGCCTGCAGATCACGCGTACGATGTTCTCCGAATACCTGGGGCAGAATCCCGATCTGCCGCGCGGCGTAGCCGACCTTATCGACGGCCTGTCCGGCCCCGACGAACGGGTCTATGCGATGGCGGGCCATCTCAAGATCCCGGTGGAGATGAAACAGCTCCTGGTGGAGGAGCCGTCCCTCGATCGTAAGCTGGATCTGCTCCACGAGTTCCTGCGCAACGAGATGGATACGGCCGCGCTCGGGCGCCGTTTGGAGCATGAGGTGCGCGCCGGCATCGCGCAGAGCCAGCGCGAATATTTCCTGGGCGAGCAATTGCGCAAGATCCAATCCGAACTGGGATCGTTCTCCCCGCCGCTCAACCATGAGAACCGGCAACTGGATGAACGCATCAAGGCCAAGAAGCTGCCGGCCAAGGCTCTGGAGCGGGTTAACGCGGAGATGAAGCGCCTCGATTACCTGAATCCGTCCTCGCCGGAATATTCCGTAGTGCGCACCTACGTGGATTGGTTCCTGGCCCTGCCTTGGGGACATTGCACGCCCGACAACCTGGATTTGGCGGGCGTGAAGACGCGCCTCGATCAGGATCATTACGGCCTCAAGCCGGTGAAGGAACGCATCCTCGAACACGTGGCGGTCTTCAAGCTTTCGCGCCATCGCGCGACTCCGATCCTGTGCTTGGTGGGCCCGCCGGGCGTGGGCAAGACCTCGTTGGGCAAGTCCATCGCCCTGGCCCTGGGCCGGGAGTTCGTGCGTATTTCGCTCGGCGGGGTGCGCGACGAGGCCGAGATCCGCGGGCATCGCCGCACCTACATCGGGTCCATGCCCGGCCGCATCGTGCAGGCCCTCAAGAAGGCCCAATCGATGAACCCGGTCATCCTGCTGGACGAGATCGACAAGATGGGGAACGATTTCCGCGGCGACCCCGCCTCGGCCTTGCTGGAAGTGCTGGACCCGGAGCAGAACGCCGAGTTCATCGATCATTTCATGGAAGCGGGCATCGACCTGTCGCAGGTGTTCTTCGTGACCACCGCTAACGTGGAAGAGCAAATCCCGCCCGCCCTCCACGATCGCCTGGAGGTCATCCGCATCGCGGGCTATTTCGATTCCGAAAAGCTGGCCATCGCCAAGGGCCATCTTCTTCCGAAGATCCAGGTCGCTTCGGGTCTGACGGTACGCCAGTTGGAATTGCGGGATGACGTGCTTTCCGCCCTCATACGCCGCTACACGCGGGAAGCGGGAGTGCGGCAGTTGTCACGCCAAATCGCCAAGATCGCGCGCAAGCGCGCGCGCGAAGTGGTGGATTGGAAGGAAGCGGCCGCCGGGGACGGCGGGACCGCCGCAAAGGCTTCCAAGGGAAAAGCCCCGGCCAAGGCCGCGAAGCGGAAAGGACTTCCGCCGCTCACCCGCGAAAGCCTGGCCGGCTATCTGGGCGTACCCGTGCGGCAAGAGCGCATGGTGCCCGACAAGGTGCGCCCCGGCGTGATCACCGGGTTGGCCTGGACCCCGGCGGGGGGCGAACTGCTTCGGGTCGAATGCACCCTGCTTTCCGGCAAGGGGCATCTCCACCTGACCGGCCATTTGGGCGAGGTGATGAAGGAATCGGCCCGCATCGCCGTGACCCTGGCGCGCGAACGCGCCCGCCGCTACGGCATCGATCCGGAAATCTTCCATAAGACCGACATCCATCTGCACGTTCCCGAGGGCTCGATCCCCAAAGACGGGCCTTCGGCAGGCATCGCCATGACCTTGGCCCTTATCTCGGCCATGACGCGCCGCGCGGTCGATCCCAAGATCGCCTTCACCGGCGAAATCTCCCTGGTCGGGCGCATCCACGCCATCGGGGGCCTTCCGGAAAAGTCCCTGGCCGCGCTGCAGGGCGGGGTCGTGCGGGTGGTGGTGCCATCCGAGAACGCCGCCGACGTGGGTGAGCTTCCCCCCGAAGCCAAGGCGGGCCTGACCATCAGCCAGTTCGAGCATATCGATCCCATCCTGCGGGAATTACTGCCGGCCAAGGCCGGTCCCACGGCGGACGACGCACCTACGCCCGGCAAAACGGCCGGCAAAGCGCCGCAAAAGGCGACGGCGGGCCATACCGCTTCCCGGCCGGCCGCGAAACGCCGGCGCAACCGTAGCACCTGAGTTACCTCATGGGGACCTTGGCCGAGAACTTCCGCGCCGTAGACGCCCGCATCCGCGCGGCCTGCGCCCGTGCCGGCCGCGATCCCGCCGATGTCCGCCTCATCTGGGTCAGTAAGAACCATCCCCAGGCCAGGGCTTTGGAGGCCCTTTCCTTGGGCGCGCGCATCTTCGGCGAGAACCGCGTGCAAGAGGCCTTGGAAAAGTTCCCCTTACCCGGCGCCGGGCCGGAAGCCTACCAGTTGCACCTGATCGGACGGTTGCAGAAGAACAAGGTGCGCAAGATCCTGCCTCTGGCCTCGGCCCTGCATTCGGTCGACTCAGGGGAACTGTTGTCCGCCATCGATCGCGTCGCCGGCGAACTGGGCCTTAAACGCGACGTTTTCCTGCAAGTGAACACCTCGCGCGAGCCGGCCAAAGGCGGCTTCGAACCCGCTGCGCTATTGCCTTTCCTGGCCAACCTGCCCCCCCTGTCCCACGTGCGCCTGGTGGGCCTGATGACCATGGGTCCGTTGGAAACCCCCGAGGGCGCGCCCGCCGGCCCGGAAGAGGCCCGCCGTTGCTTCCGCGAGTTGCGCAGCTTGTTGGCATCGGTCCGAGCTACGGCCGCGCCCGGCGGCCCGCTCCGCGACTTCGCCTGGCTCTCCATGGGGATGACCGGCGACTTCGAGACCGCCATCGAGGAAGGCGCGCATTTCATCCGCATCGGAACCGGCCTCTTCGGGGCCCGGGAAGTGACTAGTTTATAAGAGCCCCATTACGTTAGGGGCTCTTATGGAACTTCCGGGAAGGCATCCCCATGATCACTCCCTTGGACATCAAGAAGCACGAGTTCTCTAGCCGATTCAAGGGATTCGATCCCGACGAAGTGCGGGCGCTGTTGGAGACCATCGCCAAGGATTTCGAAGATCTGGCCCGCCAGAACATCCAGCTCTCCGAGCGTCTTAAAATCGCCGAAGAGCGCCTCAACCATTACCGCCTGATCGAGAAGACGCTGCAGGACGCCGTCATCACCATCCAGAACACCTTGGAAGAGAAGCGCAAGGTGGCCCAACAGGAGGCCGAGGCCATCATCACCGACGCCCGCCAAAAGGCCACCGACGAGCTGCAGGGCTCGCGCGGGCAATTGGCCCAGCTCCGTTCCGAAATCCAGGTGCTGGAGAGCCAGAAGATGCAGTTCTTCGTCCGCTTCCGGAACCTGCTGCGCAGCCAGGCCCAAATCCTGGACGCCATGATGGAGGCGGAGGAGAAGGAAATGGCGCCCGCTCCCTTGGAGCCCGCGCCCGCCGGCCCCCGCGCACCCGCTGCCGATCCTCTGGAAAACCGCTGGGCCCGTAAGGGCTAAAGGCTCCCCGAAAACTTTGGGGCTTTAAGAGCCCCTAACAGAATGGCTGCTCGGCCGCGGCCGGCTGCGCGCCCATTTCCTCGCGGCGCTTTTTGCCGAGGGCTTCCTGGTTTTGATATCTTTCGGAAGTAAATACAGATCTGACCCGGGCGGGAACCCGCCCTAGGCCGATGCGGGCGGGCCTGGCCTTATTCCCGCCTCGCCCGCCCGATCGCTTGAAGGAAGGTTTCATCATGTCTCAATCCGCCGCCAGCAATGGCTCCCGCATCATCAAGGTGCTGGGTATCGTCACCCTAATCGGGGTTATAGTCGCCGTGGGCCGCATCGTGCTTCGCGTATTCAAGGAAAAATCCGGCGAGGCCCAAGACGCCCACGACGGCATCTAGGCCCGGTTCCCGCGCCCTTTTTGGCAGGCGGTCATTTCCCTTGCGGCCGCAAAATGATCCCGCTATCCCCCGTGATCGCGCCTCGCATCACGGCCTTGGGGATGCGCCCTTCGGCCGGGTAGCCGTGCTCATAGCGCGAAGTCCGGATTAGCTTTCCCTTCGCATCGTAGAAAAGCCGATCGCCGTGCAGGGCCCCGGCCTGGAAGTGGGAGATCTCCTTCAAGGTCCCGTCTTCCCACCAGTCCTTCCATTCCCCGGAGCGATGCCCGTCCTCGAATTGGCCCACGGCCATGTCCTTCCCGTTCACGTGCCACTTGCGCATGCTCACCGGCTTACCGACCGAGTACACGATCAACTGGCGCTTGGGCCCGGGCTTGTCGGCGACGCGGCCCTTAGGCACGGACCCTTCGGGCCAAAAGCTCCAATCCTCCCCGTTGGGTTGTCCTTTCAGGTAATGGGTCTTTTGCACCAGATGTCCCAGGCTGTCGTACAGCACGCGTTCGCCGCTTCCCGAATCGAAACGCGCCCGTTCCTTGAGTCGGCCCGCTTCGTCCCAGGCCCACCCGCTGTCCTGTTCCATACCGGCGGCGTAGCCTCGTTTCGAAGCCGGCTTACCTTCGGCCCAGAAGGTCTCCCACAATCCATCCTTCCGGCCTTGGGAGTCGAAAGGCCCCCGCTCCACAACGGTCCCGTCGGGATCCTTCTTCAAGTATTCCCCGGAAGGCACGCCTCGTTTGCAGGCGTACTCTTCCTTCACGGTATTGTTGGCATGGTACGAAACGTAGCGTCCCGTGTCGTTAGAGGCGAAACAGGAATTCACCGAAGCCGTCTCGCCTTTTGCAGTCCACTCCTTCCAGGTGCCGATCTCTTGTCCCCCGGAAAAGCTCCCCTGGGATTTTAGCGCGCCGTTCTCCCAATAAGAATCCCAAGGCCCGTCCTTCTGGTCGTCCTTGAAATTGCCCTTCGAGGAGAGCGTGAACTGATTGTAGTAGAAATCCCATTCCCCAATCTTCTTGCCGGCCCGGTACCGGCCCTGGGATTTTTTCTGGCCGTTATGCCAATAGTCCTCGTAGATCCCTTCGAGCTTGCCGTCCCTCCAATGCGAATCGCTTTCCTTATTGTCGTTGAAAAAGAAAGTCTGCTCGCGTTGGAGATTGCCCGGGTTCATTCCGCCGAAAATTCCGTAGGTGCGGAGGGTTTTGGGTTTGCCGCTGGGGTAGTACTCGGCCACCTTGTCCTTGCCGCAACCCGCAAGGAGAAGCAGGCTGGCTAGGGCGGCGGGATATCCGATAATCTTCTTCATGCTCGGTATTTCCTACTGATGCATAGGAGTATAAGTAGATTCCGGGCCGTGCAATCCAGGGAATTCAAAGCCCAAACCGCTTTTTCCCGCACCCTCGGATAAGCGGCGGGAAATACCGCTGGAAATGAAAGTCAAAATCCCCGGGACGGGACCCCTTCGGCCCGGACCGGATTCGGCTTACTATCCCCATCATATGGACGACGCGCAAGCTGCCTTTAAAACCGGGACGGGGGAACCTGCCGATCCCGCCGCCCTGGCCACCTCGATCGCCGAACTGACCCACGATGACCTTCCGGTCGTGTACGGCGAACCCTCCTTCGCCCTGCAGGGCCGTGACGTGGAGCTGTGGCTCACGCGCCGCGGCGGCCATATGGGTCCGGTGCGTTTCCGCCTGGGCAAGCGCTGGGTGGAACCATACGCCTTGGCCCCCTGGCGGCCCGACGAGCTCCCCGAATTCCCGCCGGTGCTGCAAGTCCTGCGCGGAGATTATTTCTGCTTCCCGTTCGGGGAAAGCAAAGGCATCCGCTACGGGCATGGCGAGACGGCCAATGAGGTTTGGGAGCCGGTCGAAGCGGGAACGGCGCGCCTGGTGACGGAGATGAAGCTGAAGAATCCCGCTTGCACGATCCGTAAAACCCTCAGCATCCGCGACGGGCATCGGGCGGTCTACCTGGAGCATCGTATCGAGGGCTTGCAGGGGCGTTACAATTTCGGGCATCATGCGGTTTTGCTTTTTCCGGAAACCGGCGGGCCCTATCACGTCAACGTCAGCCCCTTCAAGTTCGGCAGCGTGAAGCCGGAGGCCTTCTCCAATCCCTTGGCCCGCGAGTACGGCATCCTCAAGACCGGGGCGCGATTCAAATCCCTGGGTAAGGTGCCGCTGGCCACCGGCGGGACCACCGACCTGCGCCTCTATCCCGCGCGCCGCGGCTTCGAGGATTTGATCATGGTCACCGCCAAGCCCGGCGACTTCGCCTGGACCGCGGCCACCCTGGACGGCTATGTCTGGTTGTCCCTCAAGGATCCGCGCAGTCTGCCCAGCACCTTGTTCTGGATTTCCAATGGGGGACGCCATGCCGCGCCTTGGAACGGCCGTCATCTGGGCCGTCTCGGGCTGGAAGAGGTCTGCTCGCATTTCTGCGACGGCCTGGAGACCTCGCGGCAGGATCGCCTTAAGGCCCAGGGCGTGCCCACCACCCAAGCGTTCCGGCCCAAGGAGCCCAAGTCCATCCGGGTTATCCACCTGGTCCATCCGGTCCCCAAATCCTTCGGGCGGGTGGAACGGATCGAAAAGGATCCCGACGGAGGCCATATTTGGGCCGAAGGCAGCGGTGGCAAAACCGTGCGGATCCCGGTGGATTGGGGTTTCCTGCACGCCTGAGCGGGGTCCTTAAGGCTGCCCCTGAGGGGGGCCTTTTAGCCGCCTAAAGCCGGCTGAAAGGCATGGAGAAACACCGGATTACGGTTCGGGCAAGGAAGTTTGCAATTTATCCCCAGCGTCCCATGCTGCATTAAAGCATGTTGGAGGTTCGCGTCCGCGGCTTCGCAGGTCCGGGCGGCCATTCTAATTAAGGGGAATGATCATCATGTCAGAGGCAGTCGCCATCCCGGCAACGGGTAAGAAAGTCAATGTTCAGGGAGCGCTCGAAGCCGGGGAGGGCGTGCTGCGCTTGGCCCCCAATTGGGTGCCCCGCGTATTCATGATCCCGGGTCGCCGCATCAAGCTGCATCCCGACGATATCTACGCCCTCGGCGCCCATCGCGGCGGCATCTGCGAACGCTGGTTCGCCTCCACCACCGAGGCGGGCAACGAGAACCGCGCCGCCGACGAAGGCCTCTCCTATGTGGTCCATGAAGGCACGCGTTTCACCCTGCTCGAAGCGGTCGCCGCCGAAGGCGTCAAGCTCGTCGGCAAGAAGATGTGGGACAAGTACAAGCGTTGGCCCGTGTACTCCAAGTTCTTCGACAACATGGGCCCCATCGCCCATCATATGCACCAGAGCGCGGACCAGGCCAAGGCCGTGGGCCGCGAAGGCAAGCCCGAGGGCTATTATTTCCCGCCGCAATTGAACGCCATCGGGAACAACTTCCCGCATACCTATTTCGGGCTCGAGCCCGGGGTGACCAAGTCCGACGTACGCCGCTGCCTGGAAGACTGGAACAAGGGCGATAACGGCCTCATCGATCTGGCCAAGGCCTACCGCCTCAAGCCCGGAACCGGCTGGCACGTGCCCGCGCGTATCCTGCATGCGCCCGGCTCCATGGTGACCTACGAACCCCAATGGGGCTCGGACGTGTTCGCCTACTACCAGAGCATGGTGGAAGGCCGCGCCATCGAATGGGAACTGCTCGCCAAGGATTTCCCTCCCGAGCGCCGCTTCGACCTGGACTTCCTGGTCGACCAGCTCGATTGGGAAGGCAACCTGGACACGCATTTCCGCGATCACCATTACCTGGAACCCATCCCCGTGGCCGATTCGGAATCGGAAGGCTGGATGGACAAGTGGGTGACCTACGGCAAGTTCGACGGCGCGGAGCTGTTCACCGCCAAGGAAACGACCCTGATGCCCGGCGTGAAGACGACCATTAAAGATGGCGGTGCTTACGGCGCGACCTGCGTGCAGGGCGTGGGCCGGGTGGGCAAGATGCGCATGCAGAGCCCTTCCATGATCCGCTTCGGCGCGATGACGGAAGACGAAGCGTTCGTGTCCCACGATGCGGCCACCCAGGGCGTCACCTACGAGAACACCGGCAGCGAGCCGCTGGTGATCCTGCGTTACTTCGGTCCCGATTCCTGCCCGAACGCGCCCGATACCGGCGCGTTCAAAAAGCTGAAGCGGGGCTGATCCGAAAGCCGAAAGACGCTTCGCCTAGGCCCCGCCGGAAACCCGGCGGGGCTTATTCGTTGATAAAAAGGCTACGCCGAAGTGCGCTAAACCGGACGTCTTCGTCGGATACTATCACGGAATTCACGATAAGAAGCACGATTTCGCAACTTCCTAAGGCGAAATTCCGCTCCTCAGTACATTTTAGGGACGGGCAAGGATCATTCGGTCCGGACGGCCATTGGAATCCAACGGTCGAGACAATGGGAAACGAAATCGGGGGTTAGCATGTTCGCCAGAATATTAGGTCTTGTTACGGGAATCACGATCGGTATTCTGCAGGCGCAGACCATCGACCTTAAGGGCCGGGTCATGGCGGGCGGGGTTCCCGCCGCGGACGCCATGGTGATATTGAAAGCTAAGAAGGACACCCTCAAAACCGGCGCCGACGGCACCTTTGCTTTGACCGGCAATGTGTCACTGGGGCAGGGCGCCGGGCGCTCCTTCCAGTATCGGGTCGTCCCCGGTTTCCTGTCGCTCGATCTCCGCGCCCCATTGGAATTGCAGGTTGAGGCCGTCGATGGCGCGGGACATCTCCAGGGCCGCTTCGATCGGCGCTTGGAAGCCGGGCATCACGGAATCGCCTTGGCCGACGCCATGCCTGCTTTCGCCGGGAAGACGGGATTGTATTTCCTCCGGCTGCGGCTGGGCGGGGAGACCTTTACCCATCCCTATTACCATTCCGGAAGCAACCCCATTGGGTCGGATTTGGCGCCGGCCTATCGGGTGGCGGCAGCCAAGCAGGCCGCGGTCGTCGATACCTTGCTCATCCGCAAGTCCGGTTATCAGGATCTCGTGCAGGAGATCACGAGCTACACCGCGGGAAACCTGGGCGACCTCACCCTGACGGCGACCGCCGCGGATGGCTGGGTCAATCTCTACAACGGCAAGGACCTCTCGAACTGGATCCCGCTGATCCATGGATTCAAGGTCGGGAACAACGTCGACAGTACCTTCCGGCCCGATGTGGTGAATAATATGATTTCGGTTAGATATGATAAATATCCGAACCTGAATTTCGCGGATCGCTGCGGTAATCTCTATTACAACAAATTGCTCACCAACTACCGCATCCGCGTTACCTATCGCTTTGTCGAGCCTCAAGCGAAGATGCCGGTGAGCTGGGGAAAGTACAATTCAGGATTGATGATTTTCGCTATCGATCCGGCCAAAGTCACCGGCGATCCCGAGTTTCCGCCGCTTATCGAAATTCAGATTCTCGGACAAGGGAGCCCGGGTGGGAACACCAATCCTACCACAAACCTTAACTATTGCTTTCCTAACGGGATCACTATGACGACGCACTCTGCCGATTGCGGCAACAACCATACCGGAAAGGCCGCGAATCCCCCGGATCAGTGGACCACGATCGAAGCCGATGTGAGCGTCACGGGCGTGACCAAGGTCTATCAATTCCCCGATACGACGAACCCGGTTGAGACCATGAGCGGACCCATGTATAACAACAAACCGGTTACGAACGGATACGTCACGTTGCAGTCCGAAAGCCAACCCATCGACTTCAAGGACATCCTGCTCAAAGAACTGCCGTAGTAATCCTGGTTCCGGCCTTCCTGCGGAGGTTCCGGAGCGTGTTTATTTCCAATGCCCGGCGCATCCCCGCCGGGCCCCCCCTTGGTTTCCATCCTCGCGTAATTCCCCAGATGTTCGGACAAATTGCTAACGCCCGCAGTACGCACATTTTGTGCGTGTTTTACTGAAATCCCTTCCCCACCGACTTCCATCTGAGCGGGTTTTCTTCGCATACTTTCCTGGTGCCATGATTATATCGGGGAATCCCGGATGGGGTATCAGGGAAAAGGCATGGACAAAGCCCGTCAATTTCTGCCCTCGGGAAGAATCGTGCTGTCGGCCTTCGCCCTGTCGATCGGCGCCGCCCGAGCCGGCGACGCTTCATCGCTCTCCACTGGCGATTTGAAAAAGCTGAGCCTGGAAGAGCTGATGGATATCGAGATTACATCGGTATCCAAACGGCCGGAAAACCTTTCCGAAGCCGCGTCCGCCATACAGGTCATCACCCAGGAAGATATCCGCCGCTCCGGGGCCACTTCCCTCCCGGAGGCCCTGCGCCTGGCCTCCAATCTGCAAGTGGCCCAGCTGAACACCCGGGAATGGGCCATCAGCGCCCGTGGTTTCAATGCCACTTTCGCCAATAAGCTGCTCGTCATGATCGACGGCCGCACCGTATACACGCCCCTCTATTCCGGCGTTTTCTGGGATGCCCAACACGTGCTCCTGGAAGACGTGGACCGGATCGAAGTCATCAGCGGTCCGGGCGGCACCCTATGGGGAAGCAATGCCGTCAATGGCGTGATCAATATCGTCACCAAATCGGCCGAGAAAACCCAAGGCTTGTATCTGGCGGGCGGCGGCGGCGGCCTGCTTAGGGATTTCGGGGAAGCCCGCTCGGGCGGAAAGACCGGCGGCAACCTTTTCTACCGCATTTACGGGAGGCATGTCGATCGCAACGGACTGGTGAATGCGGACGGGACGGATACCCACGAGCCTTCGGCCTTAAGCCAGGGCGGCTTCCGCATGGACTGGCGCCGCTCGGAAGCGGACGCCTTCATGGCGCAGGGGGACATGTATGGCTCGGATTTCCAGGCTCCGGGCCCGGGCGAAACGGACCTCAACGGCCAGGACATTCTCGCCAACTGGACGCATGCTTTCTCGCCCGAGTCGGATCTGCAAGCCCAGGTTTACTTCGATCGCACCTGGCGGAAAGCCGTGTTCACGCCTACGGTTGCGTTTACGGATGAGCTGAAGACCTACGATTTCGATTTCCATCACCGCTTTCCGCTCGGGTCATGGCAGAACATCATGTGGGGAGCGGGATACCGATGGATGCAGGACGAAGTGGAGAACTTCCAGGTTTTCTCCTTCCTCCCCGCCCATAAGGATCTGAGCCGCTTCAATGCTTTTGCCCAAGACGAGATCGCGCTCCTGTCCCGGCGCGTGAAGATCACCTTGGGCACCAAGCTGGAGCACGAGGAATATTCCGGATTCAATCTTCAGCCTTCGGCCCGGATCGCCTGGTCGCCCGATACCCGGCAGACCTTGTGGGGCGCGGTGTCCCGGGCCGTGCGCACGCCCAGCCGCATCGACGTGGAGTTCTTCGCGCCCACGCCCCCCTATGCCGCCCCTACGCTCCATTATGCCGGCGGCCCGGACTTCGAATCCGAAGGACTCCTGGCTTATGAAGTCGGATATCGGGTGCAACCCATGCAAAGGCTTTCCCTTTCCTTAGCGACCTTCTACAACCAATATGACGGATTAAGGTCCCTCGAGTTCGCCGACGTTCCCAATCTGGGCCTGGAGTTCCGCAACGGGTTGGATGCGGATTCCCGGGGCGCGGAGCTCTCGGGGGACTTCCAGGCCTCCAGCTGGTGGAAGTTGCGGGGCGGATACACTTACATGGAAAGCGACATCTGGCAGAAACCGGGGCATACCGATCTGGAGATACCATTCGGGAAATGGGACGATCCGGCGCATCAGTTCTCGCTGCAATCCATGCTGGATCTACCCGCGGGATTCGAGATGAACGTATCCGGGTATTACGTGAGCAGTCTGCCTGACCCGCATGTGCAGCCGAGGATGAATTACAGCGCCGGACTCGTCTGGCGCCACCGCGGCCTGGAGGTATCCGTATACGGGCGTGATCTCGCCGACGACCAAGATCCCGAGTTCGGATCCGGTCCGCAGCGCGAGGAGATTCCCCGCTCCGTTTCCGGTAAGGTGGCGTGGCGCCTTTGACCATGGGATCGCGGCGCATGGGGCCGCTAGGCCTACTCCTCCTGGCCCTGGCTTTGATCCGGGGAGCGGCAGCCGCGGCGGAGCCCGGCATGGAATACCAGGTGAAGGCGGTATTCCTCTACAATTTCACCCAATTCGTCGACTGGCCGGCGGAAGCCTTCGCCAAGCCCGACGCCCCTTTGGTTATCGGGATCCTCGGCCGAGATCCGTTCGACACGTACATCGACGACGTGGTGCGCGGGGAAAAGGCCGGCGGGCATCCCATCCTCGTCAAGCGTTTCCGGGACATCGAAGCGGCGCGGGAATGCCAGCTGCTTTTCGTGGGCGGGGCGGATGCCCGGCGTCTCGATTCGGTGGCGGCCGTCTTGAAGGACCGCATGATCCTGACCGTCGGCGACTCGGGGGAATTCTCCAAGCGCGGGGGCATGATCGATTTCATCACCAGGCAAGGCAAGATCCGCCTCCAGATCAACATGGAGACGGTTCGCGCCGCCAGGCTCACCGTGAGTTCCAAGTTGCTGCGCCTGGCGGATATCGTGGAACCGGGAAAGGGCTGAAGCATGCCCCTCAGGAAATTGCCATTGCGTCGGCGGCTGATGTTCATGATGCTCTTGACCAGCGGGGCGGTGCTGGCGCTCGTCTGCCTGGGATTCTCGACCTATGAGTTCGTGACTTTCCGGAGCGGAATGGTGGGGCAATTGACCACCCTCGCCAAGCTGGTCGCCAACAACAGCACGGCGGTGCTCGCCTTCGATGACAAGAACGGGGCGGAAGAAATCCTCTCCGCCCTGAAAGCGGAACCGCACATCGTGGCCGCGGCGCTTTACGACGCGGAGGGGAAATTGTTTTCCTCCTATCCCGAGAAACTGCCGATCGCCGCCTTGCCTGCCGCGCCCCCCGAAGACGGGTTCCGATTCGGTACGGCCAACCTGGTCGGCTTGCAGCCCATCATCCAAGGCAATCGACGCCTAGGCACCCTCTACATCGAATCGGACACGGAGGCGTTTTACGGGCGGCTCAAGCTATATGCGACGGTAGCCGGATTGACGGCCGCCGTGGCCTTCCTGCTGGCCTACTTCATTTCCAAGGGCCTGCAAGGGCTTATCTCGGCGCCTATCCTGGGGCTGATGGAGTCGGCTCGCGAAATCTCGACGCGCAGGGATTACTCGGTACGCGCTCCTAAGCAGGGCGCAGGCGAGCTGGGTATGCTGACGGATTCCTTCAACGGCATGTTGGACCAGATCCAGGAGCAGATCGGCCGCACGGAATTGCTGAACCGCGTCACCCGCGCCATCGGCGAAAGGCTGGACCTCGCCAGTATCTTCCAAGTGATAGCCGGATCGGTGGAAAACGATTTGCCCGTGGATTTCGTCTGCGTGTGCCAATACGACGCCGCGGCGCAAACGCTTAATGTGTCCGCGGTCGGCGCCAAGAGCATGCCTGCGGCCATGGCCCTGAAGATCTCCGGCCAGACCGCCATTCCCTTCGATCAGAACGGGCTCTCGCGCTGCGTGCAAGGCCATTTGGTTTACGAACCGGACATCACCCAGGTCGACTTCCCTTTCCCCCGGGCCCTGGCCGGCCAAGGACTCCATTCGTTGGTGCTTTCGCCCTTGATCGTGGAGAGCCAGGTTTTCGGGGTGCTGGTGGCGGCCCGCAAAGGGACGGAAAAGTTCAGTAGCATGGAGTGCGAATTCCTGAGGCAATTGAGCGATCATGCCGGCCTCGCCGCCCACCAAGCCAACCTCTACAGCGCCCTGCAGCAGGCCTACGAGGACATCAAGCAGTCCCAGCAGACGGTGATGCAGCAGGAACGCTTGCGGGCCTTGGGCCAAATGGCCAGCGGCATCGCCCACGACATCAACAACGCCATCTCTCCGGTGACCTTGTATACCGAGTTCCTCCTGGAAAAGGAGCCGAACCTGAGCGTCCGCGTGCGCGACTTCCTCCAGATCATCTCCAATGCCATCGACGACGTGGCGGCCACCGTCGCGCGCCTCCGGGAATTCCACCGCGTGCGGGTGCCGGATACGGAGCTTTCGCCGGTGCAGCTCAATTTCGCCGTGCAGCAAGTCATCGATCTGACCCGGGCGCGCTGGCACGACATACCGCAACAACGCGGAGCGGTGATCCGCATCAAGACCCTACTGAGCGTGGATCTGCCGGTGGTGATGGGCATCGAAGGCGAGGTTCGCGAAGCCCTCACCAACCTTTTCTTCAACGCCTTCGACGCGATGCCGGAAGGGGGGGCACTGACCCTGCGAACCTTGCTGGGGCCGGATCGCCAGGTAGTGTTGGAAGTGGCCGACACCGGCACCGGGATGGACGAGGAAACGCGGAGGCGGTGCCTGGAACCGTTCTTTACCACCAAAGGCGAAAGGGGAACGGGACTGGGGCTGGCCATGGTGTACGGCGTCATGCAGAGGCATAATGCGGAGGTGGAAATCGAAAGCGCCCCGGGCGTGGGTACCACCTTCAGGCTGATCTTCCCCCTTCCCGCCGCCCCGGTCGCCGAACCGGCGCGACAGGCCCCCGCCCTCCCGCCGCCCATGCGGATGCTGATCATCGACGATGATCCCTTGCTCCTCAAGTCCCTGTACGACACCTTGTCCGGAGACGGGCATACCGTAACCACCGCCAACGGGGGCCAGTTGGGCATCGACGCCTTCGCGGCCGGCGAAGCGAACGGCAAACCCTTCGACGTGGTCATAACCGATCTGGGCATGCCCTACGTGGACGGCCGCAAGGTGGCCGCCGCCATCCACGCGGCCCGCGCCTCCGCCCCCGTGATCCTCCTGACCGGCTGGGGCCAACGCATGCTTTCCGAAGGCGACGTCCCGCCCTACGTATTCCGCGTCCTCAGCAAACCCCCGCGATCGGCGAAGCTCCGCGAGGCCTTGTTAGGCTGCCTCCGCTATTCGACCGTGCAATCCTGAAGCTTCCAAGCGCTTTCAGGGCGAGATTACGAGCGCCCGGTCGAGTTCCTGCCGGACCAAGCGCGCCAATGCCTCGGGACCAAAGGGCTTTTGCAGGAACGAGCCGCCTTTGCCGGGTTTTTCCCGGTCTCCGGTGTAGCCGGAAATGAATATTCGGGGCATTCCCGGCCGGCTGATTTTGAGCGCGTCAGCCAGTTCGTATCCATCCATGCCGCGCATCTTCACATCGGTGACCAGCAAATCCAACGGTCCGGGGTGCCGGTTCGAGAGCGCCAGGGCATCCAGGCCATTTACCGCTTCCAGCAACTTGTATCCCCTGCCCGCAAGCACTTTTCGTAAGTAGTGCAAAACCGCTTCCTCATCGTCGACCAGCAGAATGGTTTCGCTGCCCCCTGGAAGGCGGGTGCGGGCGCGAATCGCGGTTCCGAGGGGTTTCGCGAAGCGGGCGGAAGGGAGCCAGATGCGGATCGTGCAGCCGCATCCCGTTTCGCTGAACGCCTGTATCTGCCCGTGGTGCTGTTTTACGATTCCGTAAGCCATGGAAAGGCCTAGTCCGGTGCCTTTGCCAATTTCCTTGGTCGTAAAAAAGGGTTCGAACAGATGGGCCTTCACGATATCGTCCATCCCCTGGCCGTCGTCGCTGATGGAAAATTGGATGTAATCCCCGGGCGGTATCCCGTCATCGGCCGGGCTGGCTTTCCCGCCCGGCGCGCCGTCGTGGCCGCCGGCGGGAATGGTAATCGGCTCCGTCTTGATTCGCAAAGTCCCGCCCTTGGACATCGCATCGCGGGAATTGATGGCCAGGTTGACGAACACCTGCTGCATGTGGACGGGATCCACGTTCACCATGCAAGGGCCGTGATGCAGCTCGACCAGAAAGGCGATATCGGTCCCCAAGGTCCGCTTAAGGATGGAAACCGTGTCGGTTACGATGTCGTTCAAGTCGAGGACCCTGGAAACCAGCATCTGCTTGCGGCTGTAGGAGAGAAGCTGGCTGGTCAAAGCGGCGGCCCGTTCTCCGGATCGCCGGATCTCTTCCAGGTACTCGCGCATGGTTTCGCAGGGATTTAACCTCTCCAAGCCCAGCGCGGCGTACCCGTTGATGGCGGTAAGGAGGTTGTTGAAATCATGGGCGATGCCGCCTGCCAGGCGTCCTATGGCTTCCATTTTCTGGGATTGCCGCTGTTTTTCCTCGCTTAGCCGCAAGGCATCCTGCGAGGAAATCCATTCCGAAATGTCCGTTACGCCGAAGACTGCGCCGGTAATCCTGCCGTTATTCATGACGGGGGAACGGGCATAGCGGACCGGAAGGAATTTCCCGTCGGCGCGCGCGAAGGAATCTTCCCGGGTTTCGGATAGTGTAGCTTCGTTGCGGCCGCATAGCGCGCAGGCATCCCTAAGCCCAGGCCCTTGCGCATGATGCGGATGCACGATTGCGAGCAGACTTTTGCCGAAAAGGAATTCGGCGCTCCACCCGAATTTCTTTTCGGCGGCTGGGTTCATGAAGCTGATGCGCCCGTCCAGGCGGGTCAAGAACAAGGCTTCGGAAGTGTTGTCGGTGATGGTTTTGGTGAGCGCTAGGTGGTATTGCAGTTGCTGGTTGCGGACCTCCAACTGCACCTCGGCCCTTTTCCGCGCCGTCAAATCCAGCATGGTGACTACGGCCCCGTTCAACAAGCCTCCCGAGTGCATCAGCGGCTTGGCTACGAGCAAAAGGGTGAACGAGGTCCCGTCCCAGCGCGTGTAGGCGGCTTCGATTCCGTTCAAGGTCGCGCCCAGTAGCACATCCCGTATCGAGAACCGGTTCCGTGCCGGCGCTTCGCCTTCGTCCCCGGAATCGATGAGGTACAAGGGAAATGCGTCATCGAACCCGAGCCCGGCCGGGTTCAACAGGAACCGCTCCTCCACGGACCGGCTGGCCCGCAGCACCACCCCATCCTTGTCCAGGAATACGGTGGCGCCCACGGAAAGATCGATGCTGGAATCCAGCATCAGATATTGCGTCTCGAGCAATTCCGCGCGGACGGCGGCCAATTCGCCTCGCAACGCTTCGTTATCCGGTTCCGCCTTCATGGTTGTCCCCTCGGGGAAGTTCACGTCGCGGGTTTGGAATGGAGATTGAGGCCAAGCAGAACCTGGTCCGTATCGCTTAAGTCGCCTATGATCCGCCCCATCGGACCGGGCAGCGAACGGACCAAGGTCGGTACGGCCAGGATTTGATCGGTGCGCGCCCGTTTCGGCTGGAGGAGGAGATCGATGACTTCCAGTACGTACCGGCCCGCCAAGTAGTTGTCGCATACCTTGCGGAGGTTCGCCAAGGCGGCCAGCGACCTTGGTGTCTGGCCGGCGATATACAACCGGAGCACGAAGCGTTCTTCGTGAACGCCTGGTTCCAAGACCTCGACGGAATAGGCCTCGCCGTCCGCTCCGGATAGGTCCACCGGGTCGGAATTACGCATGGGGGGAACCCTCCTTCGTCCGGGCCGGGAGTCCGGATCCGTTGTGTCCGTTATTCGGGATTCCGTGGCCGTTGCTGTCCGGCCCGCCTTGCCTGCGTTGGCCCATGTCGGAGCGATCCTTGTTCAGTTGCTTCTGCTCGGCCTTCTTGATCAGGATATGCCGCTTGAGCTCCTCTTCTTCGGCCTGCAATTCCGCCTGCAGGGCGGCCACGCGCGCTTCCATCGCATTGCGTTTGCGATCCAATTGCATCTGCTGCGAGTTGATTTCCTGATCGAGCAGCAACGCCGTCGCCCGTTCCTCGCTCTCCTGGCTTAACCGTAACGAGCCGGTCAAGACTCCGCCGGGCCCCAGGTAAACCTCTTGGAGCGTGATACCGTTGTCCGAGAGCTGGAATTCCCTGATTTGGTTGGAATGCGCCATACCCCGCGACTTCAGTACGTACAATCCCCGATTGCGTTCGCCGCTGGATTCGATGTCCTGCACGAACAGCCAAGTGTCGATAAGCGAGGAAATACCCACCTCGGTGGCTTCGCTGGATGAAGCCGCGCCCGAAGTGAGATTACTAAAAAAGGTGGTGATTTGGAGGGTTTTCAGGTGATCGATCAGCCGGATAAGGATGGAATTGATCTCGGCGGCGGATCCCATGTCGATGAGGTTGGAGATGGGATCGATGATGACCAGGGCCGGCTTGAATTCGCCGACCAGGCGCATGATCTGCACCAGGTGCATTTCCAGTCCGTGCAAGGAAGGGCGCGAGGCGAGGAAGCGGAGCAGGCCCCCTTCCTGCCATTGCTTAAGATCGAGGCCGATGGATCGCATGTTGCGCATGATCTGGGCGGGCGATTCCTCGAAGGCGAAATACAGGCAGCGTTCCCCTCCGCGGCATGTGGCGTCGGCGAGGATGCAGGAGAGGCTGGTCTTGCCGCTTCCGGCCGTACCCGAAACCAGGATGGTGCTCCCGCGGAAATAGCCCTTGCCCTCCAGCATTTCGTCCAGTCTCGGGACGCCGGAAGAAATCCGCTCGTTGGAAACCTCATGGTTTAGGCCCAACGCGGAAAGCGGCAGAACCGAAATGCCGTTCTCGTCTATGAGGAACGGGTATTCGTTGGTTCCATGTACCGAGCCCCGGTATTTGACCACGCGCAGGCGCCTGGTGGAAAGCTGTTCGCTGACGCGATGATCCAGCATGATAACGCAATCGGAGACGTATTCCTCCAGGCCCGCCCGCGTCAATTGGCCCTCGCCCCGTTCAGCGGTAATGATCACGGTCAATTCCCGATCCTTGAACCAACGGAAGAGCCTGCGTATCTCATTCCGGAGTAAAGCGGGATTGTCGAATCCGCAGAAAATGGTTTCCAACGTGTCTACCACGACGCGCTTGGCGCCGATGGCATCGACCGAGGATTGCAGGCGTATGAAAAGGCCTTCCAAGTCATATTCGCCAGCGAACGCCATTTGGCTCCTGTCCACCTGCACATAATCGACAATCAGCTTGCCGCCCTCTTCGAGCGAGCGCAGGTCGAAACCGAGGGAGGAAACGTTCTTGGCCAGATCCTCGGAGGTTTCTTCGAAGGCCAGGAAGATTCCCGGTTCGCCGTACTCTTGTATTCCGTTGACCAGGAATTCCAATCCGAAAATGGTTTTGCCGCTGCCTGCGGCGCCGCACAACAAGGTGGGACGGCCCTTGGGGAGCCCTCCATGGGTCAGTTCGTCCAAGCCGGCTATGCCGGTCGGCGTTTTCAAGAGAATATCCTGGGGCGCGATTGCTGGATTGACGTGTCTCATCCATTCCTCCCTGCTGGAATGGACGCCAACCGATTCCAGCAGCGGAAAATCGGTCGAGCAGGGCTGTCACCCATGAGGTATTAAAGAACATACCGGGCGCCCTGCATCCTAAACAAATGCGGGCTATTTTCGCGGTGAGGGGAATCGGGGTCGAATTACGGACCCCTTGTATGAAAATAGGGCGGGGCCTCGGGCCAGTATAGCAGTCAGGGGGGTGTCGACTTAACACCAATTATTGAGCATTGACAATCCGGATATACTCCCGTGGCTTTCCTCTGCGGCTGATTCCGATCAAATATTTCCCCGGACCGGCAAGTTTCCACACCCTCTCCAGCGTGAGACCGGCCGCGGGCAGCGTCGCGATTTTTCTGCCCGAAAGGTTGAAGATTGAAATGCCGGTGATCAGCGGGTCGGACAGGATCGCCTGCGCGGAAGTCAATCGTTTAGGATTCCCGAAGGGCTTTTTCACGCCGGTGCCTTGCCAGATCGTCTTCGTGAGCCAGGCCGAATCCTCCTCGAATCCGGCGGTTTTTTCCACCCAAACCCAGGGATAAATGAAGCTGGTCGCCGAGGCGTATGACGAATCGGTGCTTTCAATCAGCTTTACATAGGCGGAGTCCTTAAGTCCGACCAGATAAATCGATTCGGTATTGTAGGTATGCTCCCAATTCCCGCTCTTGAGCCATAACCGGTCGATGTTCAGGCTCGCGGCGGCGTAGTACGGATGGTTCGACCACTCGGGATAGTACCACTCTTTCCCCACCGCTTCGCCGAGCCCCTGCGCGGCCGCCGTCGACACGAGCTTCCGGTCCGCCGGCATCCTGAAGGTTTTCAAATCTTCGGAGTCGTACCTCGAAATGAACAGCAGCGCATGTTCCGCCCATGACCCCAGGAGCGGATGGTAGCAATTCGCGGCTTCCAACGCCCCCGAGCCGAAATCGTAATACAGCATGGTGTTGGTGAAAATCTTGCTCGCCGATCGGGAGATATTGCACGTCCCTACGCTGACGACCGTGTCGGCGTTGGTCCCGGTCTTCTTTACCCGCATGCTATGCACGGCGTGCGGCCCGGCCCCGCTGTTTTGCAGGTCCAGCATGAAACCGTTCGGTCCGCCCGGCCAGCCGGTGATCAGGTACCGGTTGTCCCACGAGAGCCCGCCATAGTAGCTGCCCCCGGCGAAAAGGGTCTCAACCGGAAGCGGATTATTATTGACGATCCTGCGCATAACGGTCTGGCCCGCGGAGTAGCAGATTTGCTGCGGACAGGCCACGCTCGTGGAATAGATGATGGCCGGGGTGTCGACCGGTGCGTTCTGCATGAAACGGGGGACATATCCGGTGTCGGCAAGCTTGACCGGCGTCCCGTTCAACGCTAGTTCGCGGTACCACACTTTGCCGGGAACCGAACTCGTCGACGGCCCTTCGGCCTCGATTCCGCTCTGATAGGTGATGGATTTCCCGTCGGAGGAGATGACCGGGAAAAAGGAATTGGTCACGTTCGCCATCTGCCTGATCTGCGGCGTAGCCTCCGAGAAATCGACGAAGTACCCGTAATTCTTGCACATGAAAACGAGCTTTATGTTATGCGTGCCGCAGACCGAATCCAGCCGTCCCTGCGTAACCGTGATCCGGGCGGTAGGCAACTGCCCGAATGCCGGTGAAAGGGTAAAAAGAGAAATTCCGACTAGTAGAAAGTTGAAACGGTTTCGCGCGTGTTTGCTCGGCATATTTTCCCGGAATTACCTGCCTAGTATCGTGAATGACTGATCGCTCGCATCGTTTTCGGTATTCTTGTTCGTATAATCTTCGACCCTGATCTTCGCCTGACTGGTTACGTAATTGCCGAAAAGGGTGGTATCGGTCGGGATGATCCATGTCGTATCCTTCCGGGGCGATCCATGCCAGTGGACGGTATTGCGCGCGCCCCATACCGGCATATCGAAAGTTTTGCCGCCGTCGGTTGAGAACCACAGGCTGACGAAATAGGTCGTATCCTTCCGGTTCAGGTATTCGAAGGAAACCGGGATGGTATCGCCCGCATGGTAGGTCTGGCCGCCGTTCGGCGCCACTAATACCAGCCGTTCCGTAGTGTCCTGGGGGGAATTCGGCTCGCTGCCGTTATCGCAAGAGGAAAGCGCTGACAGCGCTGACAGAGCGAAGAGCGCGGACAGCAGAAATGCGAAGGTGGCGGATTTCAAGATTGCCTTTTTCATGGTAGCCGTATGATTCATGTTATTTCCCCTGCACCACGCAGCGTTCCAGTGAGGCGCCGGGCGTCTTGATGATATAAATGCCGTCGTGAATCGAATTGAGGCAACGCGAGTCGGTTGCCGTGCCCCTGGCATCGTAAATGATGGCGCGCTCGGCCGCGAGTTCGGCTAGCGACAACGCCCGCATCTCCTTCGCGGAAGACCCGGAGCGGTCCGATCCCGACCGGCCCCGGATCCCCGTCCCTCCCGCCTTCTCGACCCAAAGGTCGGGAAAATACATCACCATGCTCCCGGTATCGCTCACGACGATGTTCGCGCTCGTGCTGCGTTTGGACCAACTGCGGATCCAGGCCCATTGGTTGGAACTGTTTTCGCCCTGGCTCATGAAGTATTCCAACTGGTTCGACCAGGAAAACTCCCGTTGCGGATAAGTTCCTATGCGCGGGAGCTCCTCGATATGGTTCCCGTTCGTATCGGCTATGGTGCCGGGCACCAGATGGGTCCACATCTCCCCGACCGTTTTATAATGGGCATCGGGGATATTGGTCAATTGGCACATATCGTCGTTATCGGCGATCAACTTGGTGACGACGCCGGTTTTAAGGTTCTTCAGCAGCGGACGGTGCCCTCCGCCGCAGCACTTTTGATTGGCCAGGTAGTCGAGGTAGGTCAGCCAATCTCCGTTGATGCCGACGCAAGTATAGCCGCCCTGATTGTTGGGACCGCCCTGCCCGGAGGGTGGCGTGCTGACCAGCACATCGGTGGCCCCGGGAGTATTGTCCGAATGGACCGCAGTGCGAACGACCGTTTTGCCGGTGCTATATACGATCGAACTATCGTTTTCCCAATCGCCCCAGATCATGTCGCAGCAGGCATTGGCTTTCGCGATGAGTTTGAAATTCGAACCGTCTTCGTTGAACACGTTGACGCTGTCGAAGTTCTGCGCCATGATCCTTTTACCGTTGGGCGACCAGCGAAAGCCGGCGCTCCCGTAAACGGTCCTATTCGATTCCACGTCGTACTTCGCGATTTCCTTGGTCTCGCCGGCAACCAGATCAAGTACGCATATCCTGCCATGCGGCGACTCATCTCCGTAAACGATTTTGCCCGTCATACCGGGCGCGAACGAAGCCCACCGCGCGGCGGCCTGCTTCGGCGTAGTTGCATTGGCCGCGGCGACAAGACCCAAGACTAACGGTAATTGCCACAATGATTTCATAACAACGGTTCTCCTGCTTATTTAAGGAATTTCCGGGCCTTCCCGCCCTTTTCCTCGACAATGAAATAGACGCCTTCCGGATAGGCCCTAGACCGCAACGCGTTTTCCACTCCGCGTCCGTCGGTCGAGCCGAGCAGCCTTCCGCGATGGTCGAAAATCCTGTAATAGGCGCCCGGTTTGAGCGCCGGCGGCCGGTACGAATCGGATCCGATGATGAACGACGCCCCGATGGTATCGACCGGGACCGTAGCCGGCATGAAACCGGAAAAAGCCGAAATGTCGGAGCTGTCCCGGTATTGCGCGTAGCCCGTCTGCCAGGCGACGAGATTTTCGTTGGTATACCATGACATTCCCATCAGATTGAAGCGGACGCTGAAGGGGGCGACCCGGCTTTTAAACTCGGACCAGTTATTCGTGGCCGTCCATCCGACTTCCGCCTCCGCGACGGTGCGCGGATACAACTGCCGGTCGTCGCTCGCGGCGATGACCTTATCGCCCCACAAGCAACCCTCCACGCCCGGGTGGGAATTCGGGCCGGTAATCTGCGGGCTAGCCCCGTACACGTCTTGAAGCGTGACCTGCGATACGCACCACGGATAGGCGCCGGTGTCCGCCGCCCGGTTGTTCTGGTCCCAGTACATGGTGCTGCACCAGGAATAAACGGAGCCCGGACGGTCGCTGCTCTGGTGCCAGGCCTGCACCTGTTGATCCGATCCGATGCCGTAAATGTCGTCCCATCCCGTCATCTTTTTCCCCAGCCCGTGGATAATCTGCTCCATGCGTTTGACGAATGCGGTATAAGCGGTTTTCTGGCAATTGTTGGTTTCATCGCCGCCGATATGGAAAGTTTCACTGGGGAATATCGGCGCCAGTTCGGTCCATACCTTGCGGGCGAACGTATCGACCACCGCCGTGATCCCGTTATTGATGTCCAGGCAGCTTTGCCCGACGCTGGAACCCGTATAGACTTGGGTATGGCTCCACGAACCGCTCGTTCCCAGTTCATTGTACGAGGCTATGGCCGCCTGGATATGGCCGGGCATGTCGATTTCCGGCATCACCGTGATCTTCCGGGCCGCGGCGTAGGCGACCAGCGCTTTCATTTCGTCCTGCGTGTAGTACCATCGGGTCCCGCTCGGCGGATGGTCTCCGCCGACCTGCGTGGCCGCGCCTACGGTGGTAAGATTAGGGTAACTCTTGATCTCGATGCGCCATCCCTGGTCGTCGCTGAGATGTAGATGCAATACGTTGAGCTTCAGAAGCGCCATGCGGTCGATGGTTTCGCGGATGTAATTCAACGAGATAAAATGGCGGCACACATCGAGCATGGTTCCCCGGTAGCCCAGTCTGACTTTGTTGTCCGTGATCGCTACGCTAGCCAACTTGATGCTCGGCGGAACCAGGCCTGGACCCCGCTCTACCTCGGGCGGCAACATTTGGCGTAACGACTGCACCGCGTAAAACTGCCCGATCGTCGTCTGGGCCTCGATGGTGATATTGTCTTTGGTAATGTTTAACCGGTATCCGTCCGATCCCAACGTGTCCGTTCCCGGAGCGTGCCGGACCATGATTTTCGCATAGGTCGCCGGAAACACATGCCGGGTTTTCTTGCCCGCCTGCTGAAAGAGCTTCGCGATCCACGGCACGGTGGAATCGGACATCGCGTCGTCGGAATAAATGGCTACCGTGTCGGGCACGGAGAAGGTATCGTTGCTCAAAGTCATCGCCCGCGGCAGAGGCACGATGTTGATCGCCGCACCCGCGTTTCCCGCCCAAAAGGCGAGCAGCATCGCCATTGCGCTTTTACGGAACATCTATACCTCTCCTGCTCAAAAGTCTTCGGCCCATGGTACGGCCGACTATCAGCGGACCGCCTTCGGCCGTTGACCAACGGCGGCCGTTATCGTTCCCTGAAATAAACTTCGGGTTTTCTTCAAGACGGGCCGGGGAACGCTTGCCTTACGGATAGCGGGCGTACCGGCATAATAACCCTCCGAAAGCCGATTGCCGGTAACGATAGCCCCAAAGCCAGGACCAGTAAGGCCGCCTTTATTTCATTTTTTCCATAAACCGTACAACATCGCTGCGCTTGGGTATTTTAGGCGCGCAGGGCCGCCTGTCGTAGCCTTCAGGTCTACGGGATTTTTTGCCCAAGCAGGCTGTCAAGAAATGAGCGAAGGCGGTCCGGTTTTAATCCATCCCCCGCGGACGAGCGCGCTTGGACACCGCGAATTCCAAGGTCGCGCCTCAAATCCATTTTGGCTTGGCGGTTGCTAGCATGAAAGGGATGGGGAAATCCAAAATTTTATGGTTGCTTAACCTGTCCCTCCTACTGACCGTTTCGGACGGGAGGGCCCAATGGACGCGAGTCTATTCTTCGGGGAATGCGGACGGGAATGGGGACGCTGTTAGCGGAATGCTGGAAACCTTCCGGCATACTCTCCTGTACTACGCGGGGGATAGTACCGGAATGATGGCTTCGGCCGACGAGGGGAAAACCTGGACGCCGGAAAACGCAGGACTCCGCTTGGGAGCGGTGTCGAATGGATACTACTTCCATTTTTGCAGGGCGCTAGAGTCAGTCGGCGGTGATCTTTTCGCGTCTATTGAGGGCGATTCCGCCGGGTTATACCTGTCCGAAAATGCCGGAGCGAATTGGAAACCTTTGCCTTGGAGCGGAGGCCAGTGGGTTGGCAGTACCTCGGCAGTCGCATCCGACGGCGACGTCTATTATGCGCTTACTTATATGGGCGATCTTTATTCGTTCCGGACGAATGATTCGGGTTCGATATCGCATACGAATATTCCCTACGGCGATTCGCCGATACCGGGTCTTCCTTCATCGGGTAGTCATCCCGCATTTTCGGATTTATTGATCCGAAACGGCGTCTTCGTGGCGAATACCTGGATGACCGGCTCATTGCTTGGCGGCGTTCTCCTATCCAGGGATAGCGGAAAAACCTGGGCCTACGGTTCCTTGAAAGACACCGCCGTCTATGCGATCGCCGGAAACGATGAATTCATTTTCGCGGCGACGGATCGGGGTATTTACCGATCGCCCGATGACGGCGCAACCTGGGATCTTCTGAAGAACAACGTCTTTGCGGATACGGGCAATACCGGGAGATACCATACGTATTCTATTTACGTACGCGGGAAGGATATTTTCGCTGCGTCGTACCGGCTCGCCCCGAACGGCGGGGGCTGGACGGATCCGGATGTTTACTTTTCGGAGGACAATGGGTCGAGTTGGGAAGCCATCGCGACGGGAAAATTCCCGGATCAATCGTATGTCAGTTCGATAGCGATGAGCGATAGCAGCGTCTTCGTCGTGGTGGGAAAGGATCTCTGGAAGCGTCCCTGGAAGGATCTTTCGACCGGCATCCGGCCCTTCGGCCCCGGCGCTGGAAAAGCCGGACTGCTTTTCGGGGACGGGGGCGTATTGCGCGGCGGGGACCGGCTCGATTTCATCGTCGGAAAAAAAGGTTGGGTGGATATCGGATTATTCGACGGGAAAGGTAAGCGCCTGCGAACGTTGGCCGGATCGGAAATGGCGGCCGGGCGCCATAGCGTCCGGTTTTCCCCGGACCTGGGAATTTCAGGACGGTTCTACCTGCGGCTGCGAACCGGGGCAACGAGCGAGGCCGTGCAAGTGATCGTCCGAAACTAAACGAAGCCAATCCCGTTTCAGGGATTGCGCGATGCGGAGGGGCGACGCGCCCGGCGCCGTACCGATCCCCTGGCGATCACCCGCCCTTCGGGTCTTTGCGCCCCATGCGCTTCGGCCTTATCCACCCGCGCGGGCTCCAGCAGATACCGCAAGACGTAATGGTTGAACCGGTCGAAGTCGAAGTTGTAGCTGGTGAGATCGCGCCGCGCCCCTTCGGCCGTATCGTCGAAGCCTACCAGGGACAGATCGCGGGGGACCCGCAGGCCGCGCCGGCGCAGGAAGTCCAGCACCAACAGGGCGGTGTCGTCGTCGATCGCCACCCATGCGGTCAGCTCCTTCCGATTCAGCGCTTTCTCAAGGTGAGGCGTTAGCGCCTCCAGGATGCGCTCGCGGCGCACGGCCAGATGCAACTCCCGCTTCAGCTGCGCCACCAGCCCCGGGAGGGAAGGCAAGGGGCTCTTCCATCCCGGCGTGCGCAGGAGGGATCTTTTAAGGAGGCCGAAGGCCCGGTTTTCGCGCACCGCATGGCGCTGGAGGTACGGGATCGCCAAGGTGTATTCCTCCACGATCGCTTCGGGGTCGGCGCGCTTGAGCGTGGCGGCCAGGCCGGCCAGGCGGTTGCGCGACCAGACGGCATCGCGGAAAGGGGAGATCACGGCCACGTGCCGGTGGCCCAAGGCCAGCAGGTGGCGCGCCATGATTTCGCCCGAAGCCTCGGTGATGGTGGGGCGGAAGGTTTTGATGAGCCGGTTGCGCCGCGTCCATTCCGGAAGCGAAGGGCTTTCGATCTCGTCGAGCACCGCTATCGGCTTGCGGTACCGCTTCAGTTGCGGCAACAGGTCGGCGCATACGTCGCGCGGGCACGCGGTCCGGACCACGAACCCGGCGGCCCGCTCGCAGAGTTCGGGAAAGGACAAGGACGCGCCCGCCGGCATGACCAAGCGCAGGTCGCGGCCGTGGTACGCGTAGACCGCCACCGCCGGTTCCAGGTTCAGGCGTTCGCAAGCCGAACGCAGGGCTTTCAGGAATTCATGATCGAAGGGTTCGTCGAAATGCTGGTTTCCGCTCTCATCCCCCCAGGCGAGGTAGACGACATACTGGCCCGCTCTCCGCGGTTGGCCGGTTTCGGTCGCGGGCGGCCAGCGGCCCGCGAGCTCCAGGTCGCGCAGGGCCTTGCGGAGGGTGGAGTAGCAGACGTGGTATTTCCCCTGGAGTTCCTTGAGGGAGGGGGACGCCTCCCCGTGCATGTAGACCCCGTGCAGCAGGTCCCGCTCGATTTCCAGGCCCAGACGTTCCCACTTCCGCAACCCCGTTCCTTCGGGCAAGGGGGAGGGAGGGGGGGATGCGTCCCGCAAACGCGGGCGGCGGCCCGGTTCGACGATGAGCAGCCCGGTCCCGGCGGCCCGCCGCAGGGCCTTCCACAGGGTAAAATGGGAGAAGCCGGAAAGCCGCGCTAACGTGCGTACCCCGGGCAAAACGCCGCGGGTCTGCCAAGCGGGATCGGCGGCCAGGCCTTTGAGGTATTCGAAGGCGCGAATCACGCCCGGGGTGGCTGCGGGATCGGGGGAAGGGGGACGGTCCAAGGGATGAATCCATGCCGAAGGGGCTATGGGAAATCTAAACCCGAATTGGATAGTTGGATGGTCATAAGCATTTTTAAATCGAGATGGTCCGCCCCAGCGGAGTCCTGGGCTTACCTTACCGGGGCTATGGAACCCTCTGCCGGCTTACCTTTCCGGATACGCCGTTTTTTCCTCGGGACAGCCATCCTTCTGTTGGCGGCCCAGCTCGTCCATTCCCAGGGCTGCAACGCCATGCCCCCGGCATCGGACTTCAAGGTGGAAACCTTGTCCACCGACGTGCCGGGCAACGCCATGGACATCGACGTGGCCCGCGATCTCAAGGTGTATTGGGTGGAACGCTACGGAAACTTCAAGGTGTACGATCCGGCCACGCGCGCCACGACCCTCATCAAGCATTTCGATGTGATGTACGATGCCACCGGGATGAGTTATCTCGGCGGGATGGAAACGGGGCTGGAGGGAATCGCCCTGGACGGGAATTTCGCTTCCAATCATTGGGTCTATCTCTGGTACGCGTTGCCGGCGAGCCGGTTGGCGGCGCCGGTGACGGGAGGCAAGCCGGGGCCTATCAAAAGGCTTTCGCGCTTCACCCTGTCGGCGGACAACACCCAGTTGGACATGGCTTCGGAAAAAACCATTTTCGAGCAAATCGTCTTCGCCCAGTGCTGCCATTACGGGGGCGACCTGGACTGGGGGCCCGACGGCAACCTCTGGCTTAGCGAAGGGGACAATATGCAATGGACCCTGTCCACCGACGATCCCTTCCTGGAGGCGAATGAACATACCGACGTGCGGCGCACCGCCGGTAACACCAACGATACCCGAGGCAAGATCCTGCGCATCACAACCATCCCCTTCCCGGATACGCAGACGCCGACCCCCGGAGTCGGAACGACCTACACGATTCCCGATGGGAACATGCGGGACTATTTCGGGAAGCAGGGATTCTGGAGCGCGGCGGAGCAGGAACTGGTGCGGCCGGAAATCTATTCCATGGGGCATCGCAATCCTTTTTCCCTGGCCATCCATCCCGTAAAGTTCTTTCCCGCCGATGGCGAAGCCGGCTGGGACAATGCGGCCAACGGGGAGGACGAGATCAACATCATCCCCCATCCCCAGAACAATGGTTGGCCCTTTTTCAACGGCGGAAATTACGACGGGACCCAAAAGGCCAGCCTCACTCCCAAGCAACCGGCATCGGCCCCGATGAACCTGTCGAAATGGAACACCGGCGTACAGAAGCTGCCCCCGGCCGTGCCGGCCGCCATCTCCAACCGGACCGCGGCCGTGCAAGTGAACTTGGAGTGCCTGGGCAACGTGCTGGCCTGGGCGCATTACGATCCGGGCCTGGACTCCAAGGTGAAGTTCCCGCCTTATCTCGATGGCAAGCTGCTATTCTCCTCCTTCGGGAGCGTCCCGCTGCAGGCGGCTACGGTGGATGACAGCGGGCACGTAACCCGCGTGGAACAGGTGCTGGCGCCGCGCACCGAGCTGTCCTATATCTTCCGATCGATAACCGGTCCGGACGGGGCCATTTACATCGCCCGCGGCGAGGAACAGTACGGCACTTCGCCAACCACCCAGTCGCGCATCGTCAAGCTGAGCTATGTGGGGCCGTGCGCTCTCGTGGTGGTTCCCGTGCGGGCCCCGGGGTCCCGTCCCACGCCCGCTGCGCCTGTCCGGCTTTTTCATCTGGGGGGCGCCACCCGCTTCCATTGGCCGGAAGGGACCGCGCGCGTCCGCGCCTACGGCGTGGACGGCTCTTTGGCATGGGAAGGGCGCCGCGAGGTTGGCGCAGATGCGAGCCGTATTCCTGCTTCCGTTCCGTGCGGCTTGCTACAACTGCGATTCTCCCCGGAGTGAGGGTTTCAACCTCACGCGCGGGCCGCGGCCTGGCGTTCCGCAAGTCTCCCTCGCGCCTACGCCGGATGGGGGCTGCGCCGGCCGGCTGGTTGGAACTAGCGATAAAAGCAAAAAATCGCCCCGCTTAGGGACTCTTTAGCGGCGCGTAGCCCGAAGGAACGCGGCCGCCGCTGCGATCACGACCGGAGCCGGGGGCTTCTCGCTATATTAAATTCATTCCCTGATTTTCGACGCGGGACCCGCGTTGAACGGATAAAAGGAACCTAGGATGATCGCCCCTTTGACCCTGAACGTGCCGAAGAGCATCGAATTCGGAAGCGGCAAGCTTGCCACCCTCCCGCTCCATCTCAAGAACCAAAACCGCATCTTCATCCTGGTGGACGCCCCCATCCGGGCCCGGATCAACCCGTTGGTTTCCGAATTGGAAAAGGCGGGCAAAGCCGTTTTCGTTTCCACCGAGGTCGTCCCCGAGCCTCCCTTGGAGGCCTTGGAAATCCTGTTGGCCCCGGTGCGGGCCTTTTCACCGGACGCCATCGTCGGCATCGGTGGCGGGTCGGCCATGGACCTGGCGAAATTGGTGGCCGTCCTGTTCGATGGAAAACAGAAGACCCAGGATATCATCGGCGTGGGAAAGGTTTCCGGACGGAACATCCGCCTCATCTCCGTTTCCACTACCGCGGGCACGGGAAGCGAAGTCACCCCCATCGCCATCTTGACCGACACCCAGGCCAAGTTGAAGAAAGGGGTGGTCAGCCCTTACCTCATTCCCGACGTCGCCATCGTCGATCCGGACCTGACCCTCTCCCTGCCCGCGGCCGTCACGGCCGCCACCGGCATGGACGCCATGACCCATTGCATCGAGGCCTACACCAACCGCCACGCGCATCCCATCGTCGACAACCTGGCCATCGAAGGCGCGCGTCTCATCGCCGCCAACCTGGAGCGCTGCATCCGCGACGGCTCCGATCTCGAGGCGCGGACGGCCATGTCCCTCGGCAGCTTGTACGGGGGCCTTTGCCTGGGGCCGGTGAACACCGCCGCCGTGCATGCCATGGCTTATCCGCTGGGGGGTACCTTCAAGGTTTCCCATGGCGTTTCGAATTCCGTCCTGCTTCCCTTCGTCATGGTATTCAATCTCCAGGGGAATCTGCGGAAGTACGCGGAAATAGCGCTCGCCGTGGGCGCTCCCAGGGGACGCGACGACGAAGAGACCGCTTTCAACGGGGTGATGCAGATCCGGGAAATCTCCAAGGCTTGCGGCATCCCCCAAAGCCTGAAGGAGTTGGACATTCCCGAATCCGCCATTCCCGAAATGGCCAAGGCCGCGCTCTTGGTGACGCGCCTCATGGACAACAATCCGCGCAAAGTGGAATTGCAGGACGCGGAAGCCATTTACCGCAAGGCCTATCATGGCCGGGTCGAGCGTGACTAAAGGCCCTTCTCAAGGGAGGCCGCCGTCCCGGCAGGGGCAGGCTTCCCTCCGGCTGCCAGGCATGAAAATCCGGCAGACCTTCCCTTCCCGGAAGATCGCGGATCTTCCCGACGCCCTACGTCGGGAATTCGCCTTGCTGGACTTGCGGCTGAAACCGGGCGCGCGCATCGCCATCGGCATCGGCAGCCGCGGCATCGCCAACCTGTCGTTGCTCGCGAAGGAGCTGATCGCGTTCCTGAAGGCGAAGGGCGCGCAGCCGTTCGTGGTTCCCGCCATGGGCAGCCACGGAGGCGCGAACGCCGTCGGCCAAGCGGAAATCCTGGCCGGCCTGGGGATCACGGAAGCGGCCCTGGGCGTGCCCATCGTCTCTTCCATGGACGTGGCGGAGATTCCCGCGCAGGGTTTATCCCATAAACTGTTCATGGGAAAAACCGCTTTCGAATCGGACGGCGTGGTGCTGCTGAACCGCATCAAGCCGCATACCGATTTCCATTCCACCTATGAAAGCGGCCTGGTCAAGATGAGCGTGGTGGGCCTGGGCAACCATGAGCAGGCCAAGATCATGCATGGGCTGGGCGTGCGGGGGCTGCGGGACTTGATTCCCCTGGCCGCCAAGGAGATCTTCGCCATCGGGAAAATCCTCTTCGGCCTGGCGGTGGTCGAAGACGCCCATGACGATACCATGCGCGTCCGGGCGCTGAAGCCGGAGGCCATCCTCGCCGAGGAGCCGGAACTGCTCCGCCTGGCCGTGGCCAGCATGCCGAAATTGCCCGCTGACCGCATCGACATCCTCATCGTCGACACCATCGGGAAGAACCTGAGCGGAACGGGGATGGACACCAACATCATCGGACGGATTCGGGTGAAGGACTCTCCCGAGCCTAAATCCCCGGAGATCGGCGCCATCATCGTGGATGATCTGTCCCCCGAATCGCACGGGAACGCCCTGGGCGTCGGCTTGGCGGACATCATCACCCGGAACCTGTTCGACAAGATCGATTTCAAGGCCATGTACGCGAACGTCATTACCACCACCTTCCTGGAGCGGGGGAAAACCCCCATCGTCGCGGACGACATGGCGCATGCCTTCGATATCGCCACGCGCACCGCGGGCGGCCGGCCTTTCGATCAGCTGCGGGTCATCCGCATCGAAAACACCCTGCATCTCGAAGAGATGTCCGTCTCGCCGGCGTTGTACCGGGAGATGGCGGGGCGGGTGGAATTGGTTTCCGAGACTGAAGACATACTCGATAGGAGAGAATGAAGCGATGCAAGGCTGCAATTACATCCAGGGGCAATGGAAAAAGGCGTCTGGACAGAAAACCTTCGAACAGAGGAATCCGGCCAACCTCGCCGAAGTGACCGGGGTTTACGCCGATTCGTCCCCGGAAGATACCCACGAGGCCATCGCCGCGGCCCACGCCGCTTTCGGTCCCTGGCGCGCCAAGTCTCCGCAAGAACGGCAGGCCATCCTGAAGCGGGCCTTGCAGCTCATCCTGGAACGACGTGAGCAGATCGCTACGGTTATCACAAAAGAGAACGGCAAGACCCTGGCCGAATCCCGGGGCGAAATCGATTCCGCCATCAAGGAAATGGATTTCCAAATCGCCGAAGGCATGCGCCTGATGGGGAAGACCCTGCCGGTCGAAATCGGCGGGACCTTGGCCTATTCGACGCGCGAGCCGCGCGGCGCGGTAGGCGTCATCGCCCCTTGGAACTTCCCCTTCAACGTCCCCGGCCGCAAATGCACCCCGGCCCTGATGGCGGGGAACACCGTGGTCTTCAAGCCCGCCAGCCTCACCCCCGGGGTCGGCCTGGCCTTCACCCAAGCCTTCCACGATGCGGGCATTCCCGCGGGCGTATTCAATTGCGTGACGGGATCCGGCCGCAACGTCGGCGGCGTGATCGTGGGCGACCCGCGCATCAAGGCCATTTCCTTCACGGGATCCACCCCGGTGGGCAAGGGCATCCAGAAGCAGGCCGCCGAAAACCTGACTCCCTGCCAGCTCGAACTGGGCGGGAAGAATCCGGCCATCGTCCTCGACGATGCCGATCTCGATCTGGCCGTGGCCTCGATCGCGAAGGCCGCCTACGCCTGCGCGGGCCAATGGTGCACCTCCACCAGCCGCGTCATCGCCACGCGCGGCATCGCTCCCGTCCTGATCGAAAGGCTGGCCGCGGAAATCGGCAAGCTCCAGATCGGGGACGGGATGGATCCCAAGACGGGCATGGGCCCGGTCTGCGGCACGGAACAAAAGCGGACCATCCTCGGATACATCCGCAAGGGCCTGGAAGAAGGGGCCAAGCTGCATCCCAGCATGCAAGCGCCGACGGATGCTTCGGAAAAAAGCTGCTTCATAAAACCGGTGATGTTCACCGGGGTCACTCCCCGTATGGCCATCGCCCAGGAAGAAATCTTCGGACCGGTGCTTTCGGTCATGGCCGTGGATTCCTTCGAAGAAGCCTTGGCCCTGGCCAACGACGTGCCTTTCGGCCTGGCCTCATCCATTTTCACCCGCGACCTGGGCCATGCGCTCACCTTCATGGAGAAGACCGACGTGGGCCTGGCCCACGTGAACATCATGTCTTCTTACAAGGAGCCGCAATTGGAATTCGGCGGCGTGAAGGAATCGGGCGCGGGACTGCCCGAGGCGGGGACGAGCGGGATCCAGTTCTTCACCGAGCACAAGGTGTGCTACGTGAAATACCGGTAGCGTCCCGGTTACGGGCCCAGGTTCGGGTAATCGGTCCTCACCCGAAGGCTGCGGCCCTTGGCGTCGGCCACGTTCACGATTCCCTGGTAGCAGAGGAGGCGCTTGGTCTCCACGTCCTCGTACATCACGATGGTGGGCAGGAGCATGCTCAGGACCGTGTTTTTGGGCTCGACGACCACAGGCAGGTAGGCGCGGCCCTTCGACTCGCCCTGGGAAAGGGAGTATTTGCGATCGACATAGGCCTCGAAGCGGAAATAGTCCAGCCGCGCCGGGATTACCATGTTGAAGGAGGCCTTCTTGCCCGCGGCGATGTCTTCCCAGCGCTGGCGCACGAACTCCCCGACCCCGCCGTTGATCACGCAGGGCTCGGGCACTTCGATGCGCTTCTCCTTGACCGGGGCCTTCGCCGAGTCGCGGAAATGCACGCGGACCTCCGCCGCACCTTTGGCGGGATCCACCGCGGCGCCTTCCTCATACCCGTTACGCAGATCGCGGAAGATATAGTCGGGTTTGCAATCGAATCGGCCGAAGTCGAGGGTGCGCACGGCCATGGGCTTGCCGTCGGGGCCCAGGAAATCGGTGCGCGTGCAGACATGCTTACCGGCCATGAAGCCTTCGTGATGCTCCTCTACGTAAGCCGCGGCGTTCCGCTCCGTATCGTAGGCGCTACCCCGGTAGGCGGTGGTGAAGGTGGTATCGGCAGCGGCGGCCAGGGAGGCCGCCGCGCAGGCGAAGAGCGTGGGATATCTCATGATAGTGTATTAGCCCTTGCTCTTCGCCGAGGCCGTTTCCAACCCGGCCTGCTTCCACTCCTTGATGCCGCCCTTGTAGTGACGGATGTTCTTGTAGCCCATGGACTCCAGCTTGTCGGCGGCGCCGCACCAGGCTTCGCATCCGGGTCCGCCGCAATAGGCCACAATCAGGGCGCCCTTGTCGGCGGGCAGGTCCTTGGAGAAACGGCCCGTCGATTTGTCGAAACTGACCGCGCCCGGAATATGGGCGCTGGCGTAGCTCTCGTTGCCGTTGGCGTCCACGATGAATGCGGCATTGTCATGGACGGCTTTGACCAGTTCCGCCTGCCGGATTTCCGGGAAACGCTGGCGCTGTTCGGCCTGCTTGCCGGCGTCGGCGGAGATGGTGGACTTTTCCACCGGGGATCCGCTCTTGGCCCCGGTGTTGGTTGGCTTGCCCTCCCAATGGCAGTTTTCATCCGCCAGTACGGCACCCGCGGACAGCGCCAACGCCAGAGCGAGAGGCGATAGGGTTCTGGATACTCGCATTTCTTCCTCCTTATGCCCGGACCGGGTGACCCCGATCCGATTCCGATGGGAAAGTACCAATCGGAACGGGCGCGGCCCAGAAGATTAGCCCTTATCGCGCCCGGGCCTGCGATCGATCCACGTCCCTGTTCGCGGGAACCCTAATAATCGAAGAGATGCTCCAGGCGCGCCCCTTGCGGCCCCAGATCCGATAAGACCCGCGTTAAATCCGAAACCGGGATTTGCAGGGCGATGCGGACGGAATCCGTCGCCGTCAGCACGGGCATGGTGAATAGGACCTGCCCCGCGGGAGGATGGTATCCCGCCGCGCCCGGGGCGATGATGGTGCCCATTATCTCGTCGTTTCCGCATACGTCCAAAAAGCGCGCGCCTTTGCGCGCCAAGCCGGGTAGGACATCGGTGAAGCCCTGATAATGCGGCAAGGCCACGATCACCAGGCTGTCGCCCACCGCTTCGATGCGGCGCAAACGGGGATCGGTGAACAAGGAATCCTGCGGACGCAGCAAGGATGCATCCACCTCGGTCTCGGCGATGCCGTACACGGAGCGCGTGGCGGCCTTGATGATCCAGGCATAGCCGGCCTTGACTCCGTATTCCAGGCTCAGGAAAACCTTGCGTTCGCATTTGCGTAGGAAATCCTTCCCCCAGAAAGGGGTCTCGCGCCACAAGCCCGTCAGCTTCGCGCGGAAGGGGAACATGTACCAAGGATCGGTGGGGATGAAGGCGCCATATTCCCGCGCCACCTTGGCGGCGTATTCGTCTTCGGGAACCCGCCTGCCTCCCGCGGTCCATTCGGAAGCGCGACCGAGGGTCGATTCCCATGCGCCTTTGATCGCATACTCCACCGAAAAGCTGACGCTGATCACGGAGAGCATCAGGTAATCGCTACCGTTGAAGGGGTAGCGGCCATGCGTCACCCCGCAAGCCTCGCAGTAGCCGCTCCAGCATTGCCGGATGGAAGCCAGGTAGGGGAAACGGCTGGGCCTTTCCCGTGCGATGAAGTCAGCGTATTCCTGCGGATTGAAGACCAGGTACCACTCCGTATAAGTCAGATAGGTGCTTTCCTCGGCCCGGCGGTACTTGGGGAGGGAATCCTGGGCGCGCTTGAGCTCGGGGGGGAAGGCCGTCCGGATGGGATGGAAATCCCGCTGGGCATGGAGGCATCGGCCCGCGATGAGGGCGGCGCAGGCGGCCAATGCGAGGACGGCCCCCGACAGGCTTAGGGCCAGGATTTTCCGTTTACGCAACCGCGGCCCCGGCCGCTTTATCGCGCATGGGCCGCGCGGTCTTCCAGCGCGCCAGGCCGAAGCCGATCGCCATCATGCTTAACGGGATGACGATATGCGGAAGGTTGCGGCCAAGGGTGGCCGGGCTGAAGTCGGCATGGCCCAGGCCTTGGGTGAACACGTCGCCGTTCAGGAATTCGCGCCCGAAAAGGATACCCGTCACCGCGTCGATGGCGTACGGGATGCCTGCGTACTTGAAATAATTCACGGACCAGGTATACGACCTCCATGCGCAGATCGCGGCGGCCAAACCGGAGAGCAGATGGAAAACGTCGTCGATGGGATCAATGAAGAAAAGGCCCATCAGCCGCCCTTCCTGATCGGTGAGGCCGGGCCAGTGGGAAATGATGAAGATGAAAAGGAAATTGGCGGCGTAGAACCAGGCCAGCATGCGGATGAGGGAGTTGCCGTTGCGTAGGGAAACCATGGATGCTCCTAGTGGGTGCTTGAGTACTAATGGGACGGATCCCCGTATTCCTGGTAGAAACGGTTCTGGAACAATTCCTCCGGATCGTAGCGCCGCTTAAGGGCGAAGAAGGCCTCGGCCATGGGATAGGCGCGCGCGAATTGCTCCGGCGTGGCGTGCAGGCGATAGGGCAGATAGTAGGTTCCGCCCACGGAGAGGGCCGCGTCGATCAATTCGCGGGTCATGGCCGCCATGGATTTTTCCCCATCGGGGGTTACGCGCTGGGAATACAGCATCACCAGGGAAAACACGTCCTGGCGGGCATAGTTAAGGACCGCGTCGGTATCGGCCCGCAAGCTGCGTATGGTCAGGTTGAGCAAGTCGCCTTGATGGGCCGGGATGATACGGCGGGCGCGGACCAGGAAGGGTTCCAAGGAATCGCGCGGCACGAAGTATTCGTGCAGGAGCTGGGTACGGGTGGAATCGTGGTTCTCGAAAAGATCGATGGGATCGTCCAGGATGCGGTTGCGCGTGGCGAGGGCGGCGCTTTCGCCTCCGACCAGTTTCTCTAGTCTCCAGCGGGCTTCCTTTCCGAAGCCGCTGCCCACGCTGGCCAGGAACACCCAGTGCTTTACCTTCTCCCCGAACGAGGCCTCGCCATCGCGCTTCGGCAAGGGGGGCGGAACCCCGGGGACGTTCACGTATCGCGTCAAAAGCGCCTGGGACAGGAAGGACGACGGGGCGATGGAAAGGCGGCCGTATACCAGGCCCAGGGACGTGTCTCCGTCGACCAGGGCATGGTATAGCGCGGGGTATTTTCCGGACCGGAGGGAGAAGCGCTCGGCCCGGTAAAGGCGGTTTGGCATCACCCGCAGATCCGCATCCAGGATCACCCCGAATAAGCCGTACCCGCCGGCGGCGGCCCGGAACAATTCCGCGTTCTCGCCGCGGGTGCAATTCCGAACCCTGCCGTCCGCGCCCAGGAGCCGGAAGCCATCCACGCTGGAGATGAAGGGCGGTTCGTTTTGCTGCCAACCATGGGCGTTGACGGACAAGGTTCCTCCCACCGTGAAGGGATTATTCGATTGCATGATGCGCACCGCGTATCCATGCGCGTCCAGGAACCGGATCACCGCCGACCAGCGCGCTCCGGATTGCACGCGCAGGGTCACCCGCATGCCGCCCGCGGTTCCCGGGGCCGCCGGTTCGGGCGCCGAATCCAGGACCATGCCATCATGGGAAAGCATGTCGAGAACGATTCCATCCGGGTAAACCGTTTGGCCCCCCATGCTATGGCGCGCCCCGGAAATGGAAATCTTCAGCTTCCGCGCGCGCGCCGTATCGATGGCCCCGCGGATGACGGCGACGGCGGCGGCCGAGTCGGCGGGGACTTGGATGACTTCGCCCACCCGGGCCGGGTCCAAATGCCCGGCATCCACGCGCAGGCCCTCGGGGGCCTTCCAGGTGCGGATATCCTTGGAAATCCCCGAGGCCAATACTACCGCGAGCACCAGGATAAATGCGGCCAAGGGGATTCCCAACAAGCATGCGAGCCAGATGAGCAGGCGTTTTCTGCGGGCCATGTTCCTCGTTCAGTTATGGGTTCGGGTCCGGGATTGGACGCATGCCGGGTCGCGCCTGGTAAGGGGCGCCCGCCGCCATCCGGGCGAGATTCGCGAGCCGCCCGGCGAAAATCGGCCGTGACCTAAATTACATTGGGAAGACCCAAGTTACCGGAGCAACCATGTTTTCGAGTCGCCGCCCGTTCCGCCCCCGTATATCGTTCGCATCAGTCTTACCCGTTTTTTGCGTCCTGTCGGGGTGCCTTTTTTCCTCGTGTAGCCTGGGCGCGGACGGGGAGAAAACCCCGGGCGCAGGGAATCCCGTAGGCGGGGGAAATCCCCCCGTAGGGGATACTTCCCATACCGGCCGCGGCTATTACGCCTTCGACTTTCCGGCCGAGTCCAGCCGCTTGAACCTCGATTCGAGCTACACCATCCGGTGGCGGGCGGCCGATTCGATCGGCCAGGGTTCGGTGCGGATTTTCCTCTACCGGAACGATTCGCTGCTTGGCCTTCTCAAGGAATCCTATAAAGCCAGCGGCTCTTTCGATTGGAGCTTCGCCGGCATGCAAAACGTCATCGGGAAATTCGTCGGTTCCGGTTCCGGTTACCGTTTGCGCGCCGTGAATGAGGCGGACAGTTCCAAATCGGATTTCAGCCCGCTCTTCAGCTTGTATTCCGACTACGCGGGAAGCCTGGTATTGACCACGCCGGCCGCCGGCGCGCAGGTGAGGGGGGACTCGGCCCTGCGCATCGCCTGGACCGTGTCCGGAAAGGTGGGGGACGTGCGGTTGGAATTGTGGCGCGATACCCTGGTTTGGGATTTGGGAACCCAGGTCCCCGCATCCGATGGCCAATTTTCATGGTCTATCATCCCCGAATGGCTCCCATCCGGGGACGGATACCGCTTCCGCATATACTCGACGTCCGATGTATCAATCGAACAAATGGGCCCCGCCTTCACCCTTAATCTCCCCCGCCTGATCGGAGCTTACGAGTTTCTCAGCCCCCGGTCCGGGGACATCTGGGTGGCCGGAGTGCCGGGCGATTTGGAATGGCGCGTAACCGGAAATCCGGGATCTTCTTCAGGGCTCACCCTTTGGCGGGATTCTCCCCGCGAGGTCGTCTGGGGTTGGACCCCCGGGGAAACCCACGATTACGCGGGCCCGTGGACCGTCCCTTCGGACTTGGCCGGCGGAACGTATCGGTTCCGCATCGGCAGCCTTGCGGATACGACCCTATTCGCGTTCTCCGAAGCTTTCACGATCCGAGCGGCCGGATCCCCATGAGGATTCCATAGGTACGGGCCGGCAGGCAGGCTTTGGATGGAATGACGCCAACGGATTTCGATTCTTCCATTTCCCCAGGAATCCGGGAATCACCGCGGGCGGGCAAGTAAAAGAATCGTCAGGACCAGTGCGCCCATCCCCAAAAAGCTTGGGTTAGCTTTACTCACCCGCCACGGGAAATGGGCGGATTCTTGGTATTTCAGAGCGGGGAGCAAGCGATGGCTGAGGCAGTGGCGGTTCCGAAGATGGCGAAAAAAGCAGACGTTAGGGCGGCGATCGAGCGGGGCGAAGGTATTCTGCGCCTGGCCCCCTGCTGGGTCCCACGCTCCTTCCTGATGCCCGGCCGCCGGCTCAAGCTCCACCCGGACGATTATTACGCCCTCGGCGCCCATCGCGGTGGCATCGACGAACGTTGGTTCGCGTCCACCACCGAGGCCGGCAACGACAATCGCGCCGAAGACGAAGGCTTGTCCTACGTCGTCAGCGACGGCGAACGGTTCACCCTGCTCGAAGCCGTCATGGCCGAAGGCCCCCGCCTCATCGGCCAGAAGATGTGGGACAAATACAAGCGCTGGCCGGTCTACTCCAAGTTCTTCGACAATATGGGCCCCATCCCGCATCATATGCACCACAACGAGGATCAGGCCGGCAAGGTGGGGCAGGAGGGGAAACCGGAATGTTACTACTTCCCCCCGCAACTCAATGCTATCGGGAACAATTTCCCGCACACCTACTTCGGGCTGGAGCCCGGGGTGACCAAGGCCGACGTGCGCCGCTGCCTGGAGAACTGGAACAAGGGCGATAACGGCATCCTCGATCTATCCAAGGCCTACCGCCTCAACCCCGGCACCGGCTGGCACGTGCCGGCCTGCTTGCTGCATGCGCCGGGTTCGCTCTTGACCTACGAACCGCAATGGGGCAGCGACGTATTCGCCATGTACCAGAGCATGGTGGAAGGCCGCCGCGTGGATTGGGATCTATTCGTGAAGGATACCCCCGAGCAATTCAAGAACGATTTGGACTATCTGGTCGATCAGCTCGATTGGGACGCTAACGTGGATCCCAACTTCCGTGATCACCATTACCTGGCGCCCATCAACGATGGCGAAACCTGGACCGAAGGTTATCAGGATCGCTGGGTGGTGTACGGTAAGTTCGGCGGGCCCAATCGCGGCGCGCATAAAGGCGATCGGGATCTGTTCTCGGCCAAGGAATTGACCCTGGAGCCGGGCGCCAAGGTGACCATCAAGGATGGCGGGGCCTATGGTCTCATCACCGTGCAGGGCTATGGGCGCGTCGGCAAGCATATCCTGCAATCGCCCAACATGATCCGTTTCGGAGCAATGACCGAGGATGAGGTGTTCGTGTCCCACGAGGCCGCCACGAGGGGAGTCGTTTTCGAGAACACGGGCACCGAACCCTTGGTCACCTTGCGCTATTTCGGACCGGACGCGGCTCCCAAGGCGCCGGAGACCGGGGCTTTCAAGACCATCAAGAGGTGAAGGGATCCGGCGGCCAATGGATTCGGCCGCCGCTCCGCGTTAAAAGCAGGAAGTCGATTTCATCCATTTAAAGGGCGGAGGCAATCATGGCGAACGCATACCCGAAACTGCATAACGCGGCTTGGCCCGGACTCGTCGGCAAAGGCGGCAAGGAGCCCGGGGCCGAACCGGTCATCTCCCAGGACAGGATGTTGGAACTGACGGCCAACGCCTCGGTGAACGGCGTCAAGTTCGACGGCATCGATCTGTTCCTCTCCCTGCCGCATCAGGACCTCGAATCCACCGATGACGATCTCAAGAAGCTGGCCGACAAGGTCGGTTCCAAGGGCCTGGTGATCGGATCGCTGGTCGCGCCCATCTGGGGCGGCGGCGGCGCTTTCGGCACCGACGAGGATCGGAAGAACTACCTGGCCACGCTCAAGAAGTCCTGCGCCATCGCCAAGAAGCTGAAGGATATCGGCATCCGCAAGTACGGCTCCATCCGCCTGGACACCGCCAACAGCCCCGCCAACTTCGCCAAGGATCCGGTGAACAACCAGAAGCGGAACATCGAGACCATCAAGGAAGCGGCCAAGATCGCGGAAGGCTACGGTGAACAACTGGCCCTGGAAGGCGAGATCTGCTGGGGCGGCATGCATAGCTGGAAATCCCTGCTGGAGATCCTGGAAGGCGTCAACAATCCCAAGACCGTGGGCATCCAGGCGGACATGGCGCATACCCTGCTCTTCATGCTCGGCTACAACGCCCCGGAGGCCCGCCTGGTCCCGGCGGATTTCAATTGGGAGAAGCCCGCCTTCGACAAGGCCTACCGGGAGCTGACCGATAAGCTGCGCCCGTGGGTGAAGGATTTCCACGTGGCCCAGAACGACGCCACCGCCTTCGGCTCGGGAACCCATGACAAGACCGGGCGCCATTGCCCGGTGGATGACAAGAACGGGAAGCTGGACATCCCCTACCACGCGGGCTTTTGGTTGCGGGATCGCAACGGCCAGCACATCGACATCAAGCATATGTGCTGGGACGGCTGCATGTTCCCCAACGCGGTGATGGAGCAGCAGGAAACCTGGAACAAAATCCTGGCCGCGATGAGTGCGGTACGGGAAAAGCACGGTTGGAACTGAACGCCTTCCACGGCATCACTTAAGGAACCCACGGCATGGCCAAGAAAAAACTGAATATCGGCATGGTCGGGTACGGCTTCATGGGCCGCACCCATAGCAACGCCTTCCGCAGGGTGGGCAACTTCTTCGAGAACGAGCATCAGCCCGTGCTGAAGGCCGTATGCGGCCGCACCGAGGCCAATACCAAGGCCTTCGCGGACAAGTGGGGCTACGAGTCCATCGAGACCGATTGGCGCAAGCTGATCGAACGCAAGGACATCGACGTCATCGATATCGTGACGCCCAACGACAGCCATATGGAGATCGCCGTGGCGGCGGCCCAGGCCGGCAAGATGGTTATGTGCGAGAAGCCGCTCGCGCGCGACACCGCCGAGGGCGAGAAGATGGTGGCCGCGGTGGAAGGCGCCAAGGTGCTCAATACCGTCTGGTACAACTATCGCCGCATCCCGGCCGTAACCCTGGCCAAGCAGCTTATCGACGAAGGACGGCTGGGAAGGATCTTCCATTACCGCGCCAACTTCCTGCAGGACTGGACCATTTCGGCGGACCTGCCCCAGGGCGGGACCGGGCTATGGCGCCTGGACGCGGCCGCGGCAGGCTCTGGCGTGACCGGCGATCTTCTGGCGCATTGCATCGACACCGCCATCTGGCTCAATGGCTCCATCAAGAACGTCACGGCCATGACCGAGACCTTCATCAAGGAGCGGAAGCACAACCTGACGGGCAAGGTCGAGAAGGTCAACATCGACGATGCGTGCGCCTTCCTGGCCCGCTTCCAGAACGGGTCGTTGGGCCTGTTCGAGTCCACCCGCTACGCCCGCGGGCACAAGGCCCTGTATACTTTCGAGATCAACGGCGAGCATGCCTCCATCAAGTGGGACCTGCACGATCTGCATCGCCTGGAATGGTTCGATCACCGCGACGAGGGCAAGCTGCGCGGCTGGCGCTCCATCCACATCACCGACGGCGATCATCCCTACATGAAGAACTGGTGGGTGCCGGGATTGCAGATCGGTTACGAGCACTCCTTCGTGCATCAGGTGGCCGACTTCCTGACCAACGTGGCGGGAAACAAGTCGACCAGCCCCACCTTCCGCGAGGCCCTGGAAACCACCCGCATCTGCGATGCCGTCCTGGCTTCCGCCAAGGTCGGCGCATGGAAGGACGTGGCGCCGGACGCACGCTAGCCCGCTTTAGGTCATTCCGTTTTCGAAGAGAGAGCCCAGGCGGCTCTCTCTTTTCATTTCCCCGGTTTCGAATTCAGGGAACAAATCAGGTACGATGCGCGTCTATTCCAGGATAGACCATGTCTCATGGTTCCGGGCGGGCCTACCATCCTGCCGGGTCCCGCCTTACCATCAATCCCGTGGAGAATGCCATGATCGGAAAAACCTTTTTGTTCGGCCTCGCGTTGGCCGCTTTCGGAATGTCCGCTTGCAATCAGGCGGACAAATCGCCGGTACAGGCCGATCCGCATGCGGCCAAGGGATCGGCCCGCATCGTTTTGCCGAAACTCCCCTCCGGCTATCTGGCCGCCCCCAGCCAGCAAGCCTGGTTCGCGCTTACCATTTCGGGAGCCGGGATGGCGCCCATGACAAGGTCGTGGATCGTCGGGCCGGACGCCCCGCCCCCGCTGTTCGTCGATAGCATTCCCGCGGGATTGCGGTCCTTCCGCGGCCGCTTGATCCGCGTCGATTCGTCGGGACGGGATACCAGCGTAACGCACGAAGGCATCGACAGCGCATGGATCCAACGGGACAGCGTGGCCGAAGTGCATCTCTTCCTGCGCCAACTCGGGAGCCTGGGATCGGCCCATATCTGCGTCGAGGTCGAGGGCTGGGCATCCGATTCTTCCTGTGTCACGCCACCTCCACCCCCTCCCTTCCCCGGATCCCTCTTCGGCTACTACGCCCTCGTGGTCAGCAAGCCCGGCCCTTTGCCCGGGCGGGATACCCTTTTCAAAGGGTCCCTGCGCATTCTCCAGAGCGATAGCCTGGTGTTCGGAACGGTGTCCTGGAGCTCGGGCGTCTCCGATTCGGCCACGGGCATCTACTCGCGCAGCGGCCAATTGTACCTCGGCAGCGGCCGTTCGGATTTCAGCTTCCAGGCGCAACTCGATTCCACCGGCCGTTTGACGGGCTATTTCTACGACAGCCTCCGTTTCATCATGGGTCAAGCCGTGGCCACTCCCGGGTCCTGCCAACCGGAAACCACCGTGGTCCCGCCTCCGCCGCCTCCCGCCCAACGCTTTTGCTTCGCCTTCACGCAGTCGCAATCCGATGGCAAAACCGTCCTGGGCAGGGTGGGCTTCGAGGTCCACGGTGACTACGCCAACACCTATACCCATTGGAACGGGTACGGCGCGGCCGCGGGCATTACCAGCGATCTCATGGGATCCTTGGATTCGTCGGCCTTAGCCATTTGGCCGTTCCCTCCGCCTGCCGGGATGTTTCCCAAGAACTTGGGCGTCGATTCCTCGGAGTACGAGATCAACTTCTCCAACGGGAAGGGCCAAGGGAAGATCATGAAACTCAATTCGCCGACCCGGGCCTTGGGCACCTGGACGGGTACCCTCTCCGCCTGCCTGGATTCCGACTTCCGGCTTTAGGCGCGGGCGCGGTCGGAAGGCCGCGCACGATTTGCGCGTATAAATACGGCTCCCGCTTTCCGTCTGGAACGGCGCTTTCCCCGGCTTGATTTAGATTAATCCCGACTGCGGCGCGCCGTTACGGCCCTCACGATCGCGGATGGAGAGCGCATGGAAGAGTCACCCCTGGAAGCCCATTTGCGCCTTACCGAAATGGTGGCCAAAGGCGCGCCTCTGGAAGACGTGCTGGATGCGGCCCTGCGCTTTTGCGAAGGCCGCTCGCCGGAAATGCTTTGTTCCATCCTGCTCCTGGACCCCGATGGGAAAACCCTTCGCCATGGGGCGGCCCCCAGCCTGCCCGCCGCCTATCGGGACCTGGTCGACGGTAAAGCGATCGGCCCTTGCGCGGGCTCTTGCGGCACGGCCGTCTACCGGCGGGAGGCCGTCTTCGTCGCGGACATCCTTACCGATCCCCTCTGGGCGGAATATCGCGCTTACGCGGCCCCTTACGGCCTCCGCGCTTGCTGGTCCACGCCCATCTTCGACGCCGCAGGCGTGGCCCTGGGGTCCTTCGCGATCTATTACCGGACCCCGGGTTTGCCTTCCGCCGGGCACTTGGAGACCATCCGCCTCATCACGCATATCGCCGGCATCGCGATCGCCTCTTGCCGCGCTGAGCGGGAGCGGCGTCAAGTTTTCGAGCGCATCTCCGACGCCTTCGTGGCGTTGGACCGGGAATGGCGCTACACCTACGTGAACAAGAAGGCCGCGGAATACTTCGGCCGCAAGGCCAAGGATTTGATCGGCAAGCATATCTGGACGGAATTCCCGGAGGGCCGCGGGCAGAAGTTCCATCTCGCATACGAGAAGGCCATGGCCGAGCAGATCCCCCTCTGCATAGAGGAATACTATCCGCCCTACGATACCTGGTTCGAGAACCGCATCTATCCCTCGCCGCAGGGATTGACCATTTATTTCTGCGACATATCCGAACGCAAGCGGGGGGAGGAGCGTCTGCGCCAGGCGGAGAAGCTCGTCGCCATCGGACAATTGGCGGGCGGGGTCGCCCACGATTTCAACAACCAACTCAGCATCATCCTGGGTTATGCGGGCTTGCTGGAAAGCCGGCTTACCGATCCCGAGATCCGGCGCTTCGCCTCGGCCGTGGTGCGCGCCGCCAATCGTTCGGGCGATCTGACGCGGAACCTGCTGACTTTCTCGCGGCAAGGGATAGTGGAAAGCGTACCTGTGGATATGCACGAATTGATCGCCGAGGTATGCGAGTTGCTGTCCCACAGCTTGGACAAGCGCATCGCGGTGCGCCAGATCCTGGGGGCCGAAAGGGCGACCATCGTCGGGGATCCGGCCAGCCTCCAGAGCGCCTTGCTCAATCTGGCCCTCAATGCGCGCGACGCCATGCCCCGAGGCGGCGGCATCCATTTCCGCACCCGGATCGTCCGCCTGCCCCTGGCAGGCGCGCAGCCGGCCTGGATCGGCGATGCGGAGAATCCTCTTCCCGGACCCTACCTCCACCTCGAGGTGACGGACTCGGGCATGGGAATGGGCGAGACGGTGCGCCGGCGCATCTTCGAACCCTTCTTCACCACCAAACCCGTTGGTAAAGGAACCGGCTTGGGCCTGCCCTCGGTGCTCGGGACCGTTCGGACCCATCGCGGCCGCATCGCCTTGGATAGCGCCGAAGGTCGCGGGACCACCTTCCACTTGTACCTGCCCATGGAGGCCGCGCCCAGTGAACAGACGCGCGGGAAAGCGGTTTCGCCAACCCGCGGCGGCCTTACCGTGCTGGTGGTGGATGACGATTCCCCGGTGCGGGAGATCATGAGGGACATGCTGTCGGCGGGCGGGAATAAGGTATTGGAGGCCTCCCACGGAAGGGAAGCCTTGGACGTATACCGGAAGCGAGGGGCGGAGATCGACGTCGTGATCTTGGATATGATGATGCCCGATATGGACGGAGCGGAGGTCTTCGCCGGGCTGCGGGCCATCGATCCCGGGGCGCGCGTGATCATATCCACCGGCTTCTCGGCCGATCCGAAGATCCCGTCCTTGCTGGCGGCGGGCGCGAAGGGGTTGCTGCGGAAACCTTACGAGAAGCCGCTGCTCGACAAGATGATGGCTACGGCGATGGCGTGAAGAGGCTTCCGATGACACGCTTTGCCAGGGCCTTCGCGCTGACGCTCTGCCTGGGCTTCGCGGCCATGGCCCAACTCTCCGCGCCCCTGCTCAAGGTCGGTCCCACCCGGCATTACCTGGTCGATGAGAACGGAAAGCCTTTCCAACTGCGCGGGGAGGCGGCTTGGGCCTTGGCCGTCCAGCTTACGCGGGAAGATGTCCTCGCCTATCTGGACGATCGCCAGGCCAAGGGGTTCAACGCCTTGCTGATCGAAGTCGTCAACGTGAACGACGGCTATGCCGCCAACGCGCCCAAGAACGCCTACGGCGAATTGCCCTTCGTCAATAACGATTTCACCCGAAGGAAACAAGCGTACTGGACCCACGTCGATTTCATCCTCGACGAGGCCGGGAAGCGCGGCATGGTGGTCCTCATGTCCGCCTTGTACCTGGGATACAACGGCGGCGGCGAAGGCTGGTACGCCGCGGCCGTGAGCGCCGGGCCCGACGCCATCCGCGATTACGGGGCCTTTCTGGGCGCCCGCTACGCGGGCCGGAAAAATATCATCTGGGTGAACGGGGGCGACTTCCGCCCGCCCACCCTGGCCATTCCCGATGCATTGGCTGCGGGCATATTAAGCGTCGACAAGAACCATCTCTTCACCACCCACTGGTCCCGCAACAGCACGGGCACGGATGGCAATCCCTCGTGGCTCACCCTCAACAGCAGCTATACCGGCATCGATAACATCGCCAGCCGGGTGCTGGCCGATTACGCCGCGGCGGCGCTGCCGACCTTGCTGCTGGAATCCTATTACGAAGGATCGCTGGCCGGCCAACCGCAACTGACCGCCCGCGATGCGCGAGGGGAGGCCTGGCAGGCTTATCTCTCCGGGGCTTGCGGCAATTTCTACGGCCATCATTCCATCTGGCCCTTCCCATCTGATTGGCAGGCCGCCTTGGGCAGCCCGGGGGCCCTATCGCTCGCGAAACAGAACGCCTTCTTCGCGGGCGTGGACTGGTGGCGGCTCGGGCCCGACGCGGACAATGCGCTCGTGACCACGGACAAGGGCGCCGGCAAGGAGATGTTGGCCGCCGCGCGGGCCGATGACGGATCTTTCGCGGTGGTCTACGCGCCGGGCGGCGGCGCCTTCAGCGCGGATCTTTCCAAGCTGGCGGGGAAAGCGGTGAAAGCCTCGTGGATCGATCCGTACTCGGGCGCAACGCATGTTGCCGTCGGATCGCCTTTCGCGAAATCGGCCCACGCTTTCGATCCGGCGGGAGAGAACGGGAAGAACGCCGATCCGGCTACGGCCGATGATTGGGTGCTGCTACTGGAATCGGACGCTGCGACGGGCGTCAGGGATGCCCGTATCGCGCCGCTTTCCCATCCCGCTTCCGGATTTCCTGCGGCGGATGCTCGCGGGCGTTTGCTGCGGGTGTCGCGGAGATCCGCGGCGGGAACGTACCTGTCCAGGCCATAGGGGAATTGATCCTCATCTATCCTACCTTTTCGGCATCCGGGCTTCGAAATGGGAGGATACGATGGATTGCCCCAAATGCAAATCGGAAATGGAGTTCGCCGACATCGGCGGCATACACGTGTCGCGCTGTCTGCAATGCCGCGGCATCTGGTTCAAGGAAGACGGGCATCAACGCTTGCGCAAGATCAAGGGCTCGCAAGCTATCGACATCGGCGACGCGGAGATCGGGAGATCCTTCGACGATGCCTTGGACATTCCCTGCCCGGTATGCGGTGAAATCATGCAGCGCGCCGCCGACCCTTCGCAATCGCACATCGTCTTCGAAGCCTGCGCAGCCGGCCACGGCGTCTTTTTCGACGCGGGCGAATACAAGGATTACAAGGAACGCACCCTCGGCGATTTTTTCAAGAAGATTTTTTGAGGGCGGAGGGAACGCGATTCAGGCGGGAAGGTAGGTTAGCGCGATATTGCCGTTTGCGAAGGCGCGCGATTTCGCGAGCTTGAGCGGCAACGGTTCCTTCAGCCCTTGGAACAAGGTCCGTCCCCCGCCTATGGCCACGGGGGTCACGACGAATTGGTATTCGTCGATCAGGCGATGCGGAGCCAACTGCGCGACCAGGCTGCCGCTGCCGAGGATGACCAGGTCGGTGGGCCCTTCCTTCAGCTTCCGGATCGCCCCGACCAGATCGTCCTTGATCAAACGGGTATTGGCCCAATCAGCCTTGGTCAAGCTGTGCGAGAAGACGACCTTGGACCCCGCGTTCATGCGCCCCGCGACCACGGGCATCATCTTGGCCGCCATCGGCGTCGGCCAGAAGGCGGCCATCTCCTGATAGGTGATACGGCCGAATACCAGCATGCCGTTTCCGCTGGCATTGCCGGACACGAAGTCGGTCCATTCCTTGTCGTTGGGATCTTTGCGCGCGAATTCCATCTTGCCGTGCACGTCGGTGAAGAATCCGTCCAAGGAGAGGTTTTCGAAAACCTTCAAGCTGGCCATAGCGTCCCCTTTCGTCCGGGCGTTTCCGGGAAAATAAACTTTGGGCCGCGACCGCGTAGCGGTGTTGTGGGGAGTTGGCCCGGAATTCAGGGTCTTTGGGGGCCTAATCGCGGAAGAACGCGCGTCCGGGGTTTGGAGGCGGGGTCCGATTTACCTATATCCGGCTCTTTTAGTTCATCAACGCCCTGCTTCGCCCGGAAGGCCTGCAGCCGTATCCCGGGAGTCCCATGTCGAAAGTCCTATTCACTGATCTGCCCCTGTCCCGCGAAGTGCTTAAGAGCATCGAGGAAATGGGATTCGAAACCGCCACGGCCATCCAGGGCGAAGCCATTCCGCCCATCATGGAAGGCCGCGACGTGATCGGCCAATCTGGAACCGGCACCGGCAAGACCATCGCCTTCGCGGTTCCCGCCGTCGAGAAAATCGACGGCGCCAATTCCGCCCCGCAAGCCCTTATCCTTTGCCCCACGCGCGAATTGTGCATCCAGGTGGCCGAGCAGGTGGGCAAGTTGGGGAAGCATACCAAAGGCCTGCGCGCGCTGCCCATTTACGGCGGGCAGGCGTACGATCGGCAATTGTTCGGGCTGAAGCGCGGAGCGCAAATCGTGATCGGCACTCCCGGACGGCTCATCGATCATCTCCAACGCGGTTCGCTCAAGCTCGATCAGGTAAAGCTGGTGGTGCTGGACGAAGCGGATGAGATGCTGGATATGGGCTTCCAGGAGGATATGGACAAGATTTTGGAAAAGGTTCCCGAGGAACGCCAGACCTTGCTCTTCTCCGCCACCATGCAGCCGGGCATCCGCCGCCTGGCGCAGCGCTATCTGAAAAATCCCCTGGCCATCAAGTCCACGCCCGAGAACCTGGCCGTGCCCGCCATCGAGCAGGCTTATATGGAAGTGCGCGGGCCGCTAAAGCTGGAGGCGCTGGCGCGCGTGCTCGACTTCCATCGCGTGAAACTCGGCATCGTGTTCTGCAATACCCGCATAGGCGTGGACGAACTGGTGCAGCATCTGCAAGCGCGCGGCTATTCCGCCGAAGGCCTCCACGGCGAGCATAAGCAGGCCATGCGCGACCGCATCATGGCGCGCTTCCGCAGCCGGGCCGTGGAAATCCTGGTCGCCACCGACGTGGCGGCTCGCGGCATCGACGTGAAAGACATCGAGATGGTGGTCAATTACGATCTTCCCAAGGACGAGGAGGATTACGTCCACCGTATCGGCCGCACGGGCCGGGCGGGCAAGAGCGGATTGGCCTTGAGCTTCGCGTCGGGTAAGGACCTTTTCCGGCTGCGCAACATCGAACGCTTTTCCAAATCCAAGATCACGCGCCGCGCGGTGCCGACCTTGGATCAGGTGGAATCCGCCCAGCATTCCGTGCTGCTCGACAAGGTGCGCGAAACCGTGGCGGCGGGCGGCCTGGAACGGTACGCGGCCTTGTTGGATACGCTTTCGGAAGGCGAGATCACGGCCTCGGACGTAGCTTGCGCGTTACTGAAGATGGCTTTGCCCGATGCGCCCGCGCGGGTGGCCAAGGGCGAGGACGCCTTCCAAGGGGGCGGCTTCCCGGGAAAATGGGAAGGCAGGAGCGGCGGAAGCGACCGGGACGATCGCGGCGATCGGTTCGGCAAGGAGGGCAAGGGCGGCAAGCCCTTCAAGTCCCGCGATGCCCATACGGGCCCGGATTCGCGTCTATTCTCCGGCGGCATTCCGGCGCAGGTTTTCCTGAACGTGGGCCGCCTGCAAGACGTGCGCCCCAAGGACATCCTCGGGGCCATGGCGGGGGAGACCGGCTTGCCGGGAACCGCCTTCGGCAACATCAACGTGCAGTCCAAGCATACCCTGGTGGAAGTGCCCGAAGATCAATTGGAAATGATCCTGGAGAAGCTGAAGAAGGTGCGCATCAAGGGCGTGCCCGTTAAAGCGCGCAAGTCGGAGTTCTAGGCAGGCGATCGCCCGTTCGTACGGATCGGGCATCCTAGCCGCGGCTTCATGCCAAGGGCAGTGAAAAGAAGAACGTCGCTCCCTTGTCCGGTTCGGACTCGGCCCAGACTTTCCCCCCGTGGCGCTCGATGATGCTTCGCACGTTGGCCAGGCCGATGCCGGTTCCTTCATATTCCGATCGGGAGTGCATGCGCTGGAAGGCTTCGAACAGCCTGCCGGCTTCGCGCATGTCGAAACCGATGCCGTTGTCGCGCACGTAGAACACGCCCAGTCCCGCGCCATCCGCCCGGAACCCAATCTCAACCCGGACCTCGGGCCGTTTCCGGCTGTACTTCAGCGCGTTCGAGAGCAGGTTGACCATGACCTGCTCCATGAGGGGCTGATCGGCTTTCACGGACGGTAGGCTCTGGACGTGCCAAGCCACCTTCCGGCCTTCGGCTTCGGGATCGAGCCTGCGGATGCTTTCTTCCACCACCTCTTGCATGCTGATCTCGCGCATCCGGAGTTCGGCGCGTTCCACTTTTGCGAATCGCAGCAGGTCGTCGATCAAGGTGCTCATGCGCTCGGTTTCGTCCTGGATCACCTCCAGGTACCGGGCCGCCTTGCCTTCCAGCTTCCCGGCGGTTTCCAGCGCCAGCATTTCCGCATAGCCATGCACATGCGTGAGAGGGGAGCGCAAGTCGTGGGAAACGGAGTAGGAGAATGATTCCAATCCTTTGTTGGCCGCCGCGAGCCGTTTCGCTTGGTCCTGTAACGAGGCATTCAGGAGCCGGACTTCTTCTTCCGCTTGCACCCGTTTGCGGTCCCCGTTATGCAAGCGCTGGGAAGCGGAATATATGGCCAGCGAAGCGATGAGGATATTCGCGAAGGTAAGCCGGGCCATGCCCGTGAGCGCGTCCAGGCGCCCGGAAGACTGGGCCTCCAGGAAAATCCAGGCGGCCAAGGTGGGGGCGAGGACGGCGACCGGCAATAGGCGCCGGGCCATGAATCCCCCGGTGGAGTCACTGAAGAAAAGGGAGGCCGGGCCCGATTGCGGATGGAGGCAGAGCGATCCCATGGCCGCGAATAGGAATCCCAAGATGGCGGGGAGCGCCATAGGGGTATGGTCGGATATTTGGTACAGGGATGCGAAATGGAATAGGTATCCCAGCATTCCCAGGAAGGAAATGAAGGCGACGAGAAGGCTCAGGATCTGCGAAGAATGGCGGGCGCGTTGGTTGCGTGAAACGGCAAGCGCGAAGGCGCTGCCCAGCAGAATGAAATTGAGGGCGGTGTTGGGGGCCATATGGTTGGGGCCGAGAGGCGCCGCATAAACCTTTTCCCGGAAGAGAACCTGGTCGAGCGGAAAGTTCCAACCGGTGAAATAATCCAGCAAGCGCATCAGGCCTATGGCGACGAGGAGGCTCGCCGCGGCGAGCACGGTTTTCTTCAAGCCCGCGGAGTCGCGGATAAGCAAGAGGAGGGTCGCGCCTGCGATTACTTGGCACACGTTCGTCAGCGGGTTGGCCGGGACCAAGTCAGGGTGGATGCTCGTCAGATAGAAGTTGTCCAGACTCCAACCGATCAATCCGAGTACGCCTAAGGCAATCGGGATGCAAGCGACGGCCGTTCCCGCCAGCATGCCATTACGGATCAAGGGCGAGTCGTCCGGCTTCCAGAGAGTCATGTGAAAAGCGTTCCCATCATGATATGCCCTAGGAAGAAACCCCTCCCAACGGAAAAGCTGTTGATTCTACGAACTGCGAGGGGCGGATATCAAGGTTTCGCCATATGCCAAAACGCCGCCCGGTTCGCGACCCTATAAGGCCAGCCTCGGTTCCTCTTCGTCGGCATAGAGACGGGGGATGCGCAGGTCCAGGCCCGTGCGCGTCTTGATGCCGCGCAGGAAATGGACCGCGAGGTCGGCGGTGCGGTCTACGGGATCGAGATGCGGGAAGAAGTAGGCTTCCCGCAGGCCTTTGCCGGACCAGGCGCCGATCCTCTCAGCCCAAGCGTCCAGGCGGCGCCGATCGGTTTCTCCGCCGTCATGGCCGTTCCAGCGTAAGAAGATCCAGGGCGCCGTCAACCGCATGTGGATCACATCCCGGCGGCCCGGACTATCCGTGATCACCATCGCGGTTCTATTATTTTCCAGTAAGGCAGCCAGGCGATCGGTCCAGTCCGGGTTCCGGAACCAGGCCGGGTGGCGTACTTCCAGCGCGAGGGGGAAAGCCGGGCGCTCGACCGCCAGCAGGCGTTCCAGTTCCGCAAAGCGGCTAGGGCCGAAGCCATCGGGGAATTGCAGCAAGACGGCTCCCAAGCGATCGCCGAAGGCGGCGAGATCGGCGCAGGCGCGCGCGAAGGCTCCGTGAACGGCATCCAGATCGCGGGCGAGCGTGACGTCGCGCGGGATCTTGGGGCAGAAGCGGAAGCCGGCGGGGACGGCGGCGGCCCATTCCCGCGCTTGGGCGGGGTCCAGCGCGTAACCGGTCGAATTCAGTTCCGTGGTTTCGAATTGGCGCGCATAAGCGTATAGACGTTTGGCCTTGGGAGTGCCGGGCGGGCAAACCTTCCGGGCCAAGGCTTCGTCCTGCCAGACGGGGCAACCCGAATAGATGCGGGGGCCGCCGCCCGCCGCCGCGGACGAAGCCAGGATCCGGGCGACGGAGGGATGATCCGGAGGCAGGCGGAAATCGATGCTTCGCGTATCGGCGACTTTCCCGAATTCCATCGCCTGGAAATATGGTTTTTATCGCGTCCGAAGGGAACCGCTTTTCAGTAGGCTTTCATTCCCCCGCGCGTTCCCAGCCGATCCAATCCCATTGCCCCGATGATGATGGCGCCCACCACGATGTTCTGCAGGTAGTTGGGGATGCCGGCCAAGTTGCAGCCGTTGCGCAGGGCCGCCATAAGCACCGCTCCCGCCAACGAGCCCCCGGCGCGGCCTTCCCCCCCGCGCAGGGATCCGCCCCCGATCACCACCGCGGCGATGATATCGAGCTCCATGCCTTCGGCCGCGGTGGGATCGCCCAAGGTGAGGTTGGCGAATTGGAGCGCGCCCGCCAGGCCGGCGAAGGCGCCTCCCAAGGCGTAGATGGCCATGCGCGTACGCGCCACGGGGATCCCGCACAGGCGGGCGGCCGCCTCGTTGGAGCCCAAGGCGTAGACATGCCGGCCGAAGGTGGTATACCGTAACACCACCGCTACCCCGGCCGCCGATAGGAAAAGCAGCCATACGCCGGGCGCCAGCCACAGCCAGCGCGGTCCCGGATCCACTTCCATCAACCCGTTGAGCCAGGTGGACGGGGCGGTCACGGTCTGTTCGGAGGCCATCCACTTGGCCGCGCCCCGGTAGATCTGCATGGTCCCCAAGGTCACGATAAAGGGCACGATGCGGAAGCGCGCGGAAAGCAATCCGTTCCCAACGCCGCCCAGCGCACCGATGGCCACGGCGCCCGCGACAGCCGCCCACGGTACCCAGGCGGATAGCGGTTCGGGGCGGATGCCCAGGATACGGGCCAGGCAGACGGTGGCCAATGCGATCAGCGATCCCACGCTCAGATCGATGCCGCCGCTGGCGATCACGAAGGTCATCCCCAAGGCCCCGATGCCGACGATGACGGATTGCGTGAGGATGGTTTTCAGGTTGTAGATCCCATGGAAAGACGCCGGGGCCGCCAGGGAGAAGATGAGAAAGGTCCCTATGAGACCCAGATAGGGAGCCCAGGCGCGCAGACCCGAACCGTAACGCGGCTTCATGCCATGGTCCCTTCCCGGTCCGAACCCGTGGTGGCCCAGGCCAACACGGAGGCTTCGGTCCAGTCCGCGATGGGACGGATGGGGCTCAAACGGCCCCGATGCATCACCGCCAGGGAGTCGCATACGCCGAAGAGCTCGGGCAGATAGGAACCCGACCAGATCACCGCCTTGCCCGCCGCGGCTTCGGCCGCGATCAGGCGATAGATCTCGGCCTTGGCCCCCACGTCCACGCCGCGGGTCGGTTCGTCGAGAAGCCACACCGCAGCTCCGCCCAACAACAGCCGGCCCAACGCCACCTTCTGCTGGTTGCCTCCGGAAAGTTCCGCTACGCTCTGGTCGGGATCGCGCCAGCGCAGGCTTAAGGACGCGGCCAAATCCCGCACGGCCGCGGCTTCCGCGCGCAAGCGCAAAAACCCGAGGGGCCCTTGGAAGCGCCGGGTTTGGCCTAAGGTGGCATTGGCCCTTACCGACATTCCCAACGCCAAACCTTCCTCCTTCCGGTCCTCGCTCAGGAATCCGAGGCCCGCCGCACGCGCCCGGGTTACGTTCCAGCCACTCGCCGTGACGCGGGCATCGGCGAATGAGAGGCTGCCTTCCGCCGGCGATCTCAGGCCGTACAGGCTGCGCAGGAGCGAACTCCGTCCCGAACCCACCAGTCCGGCGATGCCGAGGATTTGGCCGCGCCGCAGCGGGAAGGATACGGGCGCGGCTTCGGCGCGGGAACGCCAGTTCTCCACTTGCATGGCGATGGGACCGGGCTCGGCGCGCCGCGCCGGAAAGTATTCTTCCATGGTGCGCCCCGCCATTGCTTTCAGGATCACCGCGGCCGGAGCGTCGCCAGGGAGACCGGCCGCCGCGGTTTCGCCATCGCGCAACACGGTAATGCGGTCCGCCACCTTAGCTACCTCGTCCAGGAAATGGCTGATGTAGATGACGGAGACGCCCCGGGCCTTGAGTCGGGCCAGGGCGGAAAAGAGGCGGTCCACGTCGCGGGCGGGCAGGGAGCTGGTGGGCTCGTCCATCAGGATCAGTTTGGCCTCGGCGAAGAGGGCGCGGGCGATCTCCAGGATTTGGCGTTCGGCCACGCCGAGCGATCCCACCAGTGCATGAGGCGAGAGATTTCCATATCCCAACTGGTCTAACACTTCCCGAACTCGGGCGGATTGCGGCCGCACGAAACCGAAGGCTGAGCGTTCGCGGCCCAGCGTCAGATTGGCTTCCACGTCCAGATGAGGGGCCAACGCAGGTTCCTGGAGGACCAGGGTAACACCGCAGTTACGGGCGTCGCCCGGTCCGGAGGGTCGCCAGGGCTTTCCTTGGAATTCGATGTCCCCGGCATCGGGCCTTAAGGATCCGCCCAGGATATGCATCAAGGTGCTTTTGCCGGCGCCGTTTTCGCCCACCAGGGCGTGGATCTCGCCCGCTGCGACCTCGAGGCCGGCCCCGCGTAGGGCAAGGGCGGACCCGAAGGCTTTGCGCACGCCCCGCGCGCACAGCAGGAAGGGGGACGCGGCCGTCACTCCCCGAGCCAGCGCTTGAGATCGGGATGGATCAGTTCGCGGACGTCCGGCTTGTCCAAGTCGGCGGCGACGATCAGGCGGGCCCCGGTATCGATCCGATCCGCCACCTTCTCCCCGCGCTTGGCCGCCAGGGCGGTCTTGACCCCCAGGTACCCCATGCGGAACGGGTCCTGCACCACCAGGCCCGCGATCTCCCCGGCTTTCATGGCGTCCAGCAAGGGATCGGTGGCGTCGAAGCCGATCAGCTTGGCCTGCTTGGATCGGCCGGCGATGCGCAAGGCCCGCAGCATGCCGAAGGTGGTGGGCGCGTTCGGCGTGAAGATGCCGTCGAGCGCGGGGAATTTGTTGAGCAGGTTCTGCGCGGTCTTAAGGGCGGACTCGGCGGTGACCCCGGCGTACTGATTGGAGGAAACCACCAGGGCCTTGGGGGCGTATTCCTTGAGCCCGTCCAGAAAGCCGTTCTCGCGATTGCTGTTGCTCGCCGAACCTTCCAGATAGCGCATGACGAGGATGTTCCCCGTTCCCGCGCCCTCCTTGCCCGCCAACGATTCAGCCATATGCTTCGCCGCCAACTTCCCGGCGGCGTAATTGTCGGTGGCCACGAAGCTGGCGAAAGCCTTGGACTTCAGATCCGAATCGATGATGACCACGGGTATACCTCTCTTGACGGCCGCTTCCACCGGCCGCGCCAACGCCACCTCGTCCAAAGGCGCGAGCACGATGGCGTCCACCCCGCGGCTGCTGCAATTCTGCACCACTTCTATTTGTCCTTTGCGATCGTCCTCCTTGGCGGGGCCCTGCCAGAGGATCTCTGCATTCTCTTCCTGGCCGGCCTTGACGGCTCCGGCATGTACCGATTTCCAGAATTCGTGGGTGGTGCCTTTGGGGATGACGGCGACCACGGGCTTGGCCGGGGCCGCGGCAGCCGCGAGCGGCAGGGCGCATACGGCAACGAGGGCTAGTTGATGCAGGAAGGTATTCGGAAACAGCTTGGCTTTGGACATGCGCCTCTCGCTTTCGCGTTCGCGTGGAATCCGGACGAAGAGGAGGAAAGATAAGTATAGGCCCGCGGCCAGAAGACCCGGGGCCGCGAGTTGCGTCCAACCCAAAACAGCTGATTTAATAGAATCACTAGAAATACGGGAAGTTGTTTTACGCTCCAAACCGCCCAGGCCATAGGGTGGAGCTTATGGGCGAACCGGGTTACCTTCACCTGCGGCCGGCACGCTAGGACTTTCCGCATGGGAAAGGCCCGGATCCGTCAGGGCTTAAGAACCCTGGATGCATAAGCGCAGCCGTCCGAAGGAGCCAAATGAATACCGCCGTCAAGTCCGCTTCCGCCTCCGGTCCCGCCTCCCCGGCTAAGTCCACCGTCATTCCCGATCGCTGGGACGATAAGGCCGCCCAAGCTTTTTCCGAAGAGCAACTCCTGCTCTACCGCAGCAACCTGTTGGGCTCCGACCTGCGGGTGACCAATTACGGCGGCGGCAACACTTCGGCCAAGGTGGCCATGAAGGATCCCCTCACGGCCAAGGAAACCGAAGTCCTGTGGGTGAAGGGCTCCGGCGGCGACATCGGCAGCATGAAGCTGGACGGCTTCTCCACCTTGTACATGGAGAAGCTCAACGCACTCAAGGCCCTGTACCGCGGCCTCGCCCATGAAGACGAAATGGTCGGCTATCTGCCGCATTGCACCTTCAACCTCAATACGCGCGCGGCCTCCATCGATACCCCCCTGCACGCCTACATCCCGCAGAAGCACGTCGATCACGTGCATCCCGATTCGGTCATCGCCATCGCCGCCAGCAAGAATGGCGAGGCCCTGACGCAGAAGATCTTCGAGGGCGAACTGGGTTGGATCCTATGGCAACGTCCCGGATACGATCTGGGGCTCAAGCTCGAAGCCATGTGCAAGGCTAAGCCGAATCTCAAAGGCATCATGCTGGGCGGCCACGGTTTCTTCACCTGGGGCAAGACCTCCAAGGAATGCTATCAGAATACGCTGCGCGTGATCCAGAAAGCGCAGGACTATATCGACGCCAAGTCCACGGCGGCCCCGTACGGCGGGCCCAAGGTGGCGGCCTTGGCCCCGGCCGCGCGCTCCGCTTTCGCGTCGCGCATCATGCCCGCTTTGCGCGGTAAGCTCTCCAAGCTGGCCCGCAAGGTGGGCCATTTCAACGACTCCCCCGAGGTGCTCGACTTCGTCTGTTCCCAACAAGGCAAGGCCCTGGCGGCGCTGGGCACTTCTTGCCCGGATCATTTCCTGCGCACCAAAATCTTCCCGCTCTTCATCGACGTGGACCCGGCGCAGACGCCGGTCGATTCCCTCATCGCCGATTTGGACAACCGCCTGGAAGGCTATCGCAAGGAGTACGAAGCCTATTACAACCGCTGCAAGCGGCCCGACTCCCCGGCCATGCGCGATCCGTATCCCGTCATCATCCTGGTTCCGGGCGTGGGGATGTTCTCCTTCGCTTCCGACAAGGCCACCGCCCGCATCGCGGGGGAGTTCTACGTCAACGCCATCAACGTCATCCGCGGCGCCGGCGCCATCGACGAATACGTGGCCCTGCCCGAGCAGGAAGCCTTCGACATCGAGTACTGGGCCCTGGAAGAGGCTAAGCTCCGCCGTATGCCGAAGCCGAAATCCCTAGCGGCGCGCATCGCCCTCATCACAGGCGGCGCGGGCGGCATCGGCATGGCCTCGGCGCGGCGCCTGTTGGATGAAGGCGCGGTGGTCTGCCTCACCGATATCGATGCCGAAGGATTGCAACAGGCCCAGATCGACCTGGCCGCCAAGTACGGCAAGGACGCGGTGCGCGTGGCCGTCTGCAACGTGACCGACGAGGGTTCGGTGATCGAATCCCTGGCGGTTTGCGCGCGGGAATTCGGCGGCGTGGATATCCTGGTCAATAACGCCGGCATCGCTTCGGCGGCGGCTTACGAGGAGACCTCCCTCGAGTTGTGGAACAAGAACCTCTCCATCCTCGCCACCGGCTACTTCCTCGTCTCGCGCGAGGCCTATAAGGTGATGCTCGGGCAGGGGATGGAAGCTTCGCTCATCTTCATCTCCAGCAAGAACGGATTGGCGGCGTCCCAGGGCGCATCCGCCTATTGCACGGCCAAGGCCGCCGAAATCCATCTGGCCCGTTGCCTTGCGTTGGAAGGCGCTCCCAAGGGCATCCGCGTCAACGTGGTCAATCCCGACGCCATCATCCGCGGATCGAAGTTATGGCATAGCTCATGGCGCAAGGAGCGCGCGGCCGCCAACAAGATCAACGAAGATCAGATCGAAGAGCATTACCGCCAGCGCAGCATGCTGAAGCGCAACGTCTTCCCCGAGGACGTGGCCGAAGGCGTGTACTTCTTCGCCAGCGACGCCAGCGCCAAGTCCACCGGCAACATCCTCAACGTGGACGCCGGCAACGTCCAGTCCTTCCCCAGGTAAGCGGCCATGGAAAAGCATTACCTCGCCATCGATTTGGGGGCCGAAAGCGGCCGCGTCATGCTGGGTTCCCTGGCGGACGGGAAGTTGACCGTGGAGGAAATCCACCGCTTCCCGAATACGCCCGTCTTCATCCGGGGAAGCCTGCGCTGGGATCTGCTCGCCCTGTTCCACGGGGCCAAGGCCGGCCTCAAGAAGGCCGCCGACCGCGGCATGGCCATCAGCGGGATCAGCACCGACGCCTGGGGGGTCGATTACGTGCTGACCTCCAAGCATGAGCCCATGGTGGGCCAAGCCTTCCATTACCGCGACGAGCGGCTGGACGGGGCTCCCGAAAAGGTATTCGCCCAGGTTTCCGCGGATCGCATCTTCGCCGAGACCGGGATCCAATTCATGCAGATCAACACCCTGTACCAGCTCTGGACCGATACGCGCACGCGCCCGGAAGTGCTGGAGTGGGCGGAACGCTTCCTCATGATCGGCGACTTCTTCAACTACCTCTGTTCGGACAAGCCCGTCGGGGAAATCTCCCTGGCCAGCACGTCGCAGCTCTATAATCCCGTCAAGCATGACTGGGCCTGGGATCTGATCGCCGCCCTCAAGCTGCCGCGGAAACTGTTCCCCGAGCTGGTGCGTCCCGGCACCCGCCTGGGCCCGTTGGCGCGCGAGGTCGCCCTGGAAACCAATCTGAAACAGGTCGAGGTGATCGCGGGCTGCTCCCATGATACCGCCGCCGCCGTTGCCGCCATTCCCGGCCAAGGCGAGGATTGGGCCTTCCTGAGCTCGGGCACTTGGTCCCTTTTAGGCACCGAGCTTCCGGCACCCATCATCAACGCCGACAGCCGCCGTTATAATTTCACCAACGAAGCCGGTTATGCCGATACCATCATGTTCCGCAAGAACATCGTGGGGCTGTGGATCGTGCAGGAATGCAAGCGCGCCTGGGAAGCCATGGGCAACGCGTATGGCTACGACGATCTCACCGCCATGGCCGAAGCCGCCGAGCCCTTGCGCAGCCTGATCCGGCCCGAAGACGCGCGTTTCGGGAAGCCCGGCCGCATGCCGGGCAAGATCACGGACTATTGCCGTGAATCCGGGCAGCCCATCCCGGATTCCCCCGGAGCCTTCATCCGGTGCGTGCTGGAAAGCTTGGCCCTGTTGTACGGGAAGACCCTGGCCGAATGCGCCGCCGTTACCGGACGGTCCTTCCGTACTTTGCACGTGGTAGGCGGAGGCAGCCGCAACCGGCTCCTCAACCAGCTCACCGCCGACGCGGTGGGCCTGCCCGTGCTGGCCGGCCCGGTGGAAGCCACCGCCATCGGCAACCTGCTCATCCAAGCCAAGACCCTAGGGCATGAAGCGGGCGATATCCGCTCCGTGGTGCGCCGATCCTTCCCCGTCGAGACCTTCGTCCCGGGCGAGTCCGGACCGTGGCGCGGCGCGGCCAAGCGTTTCGAAAGCCTGCCCGTGGGGTCGGCGATTTGATCCGATGGAGGGGAAAGCCGTCCCCTCGCTTCGGCCTCCTCGGCCGCCTTTTCCCCGAGGCATTTTCGGTTCCTGGCGCATCCAATGGGACGGTGGGTATCACCCCCCCTTATACACAACCAACGGAGAACGCATGCATTTCGGAACCTCGAATCGCCTAATCATCTTCCCGCGCCTTACCCTGTTCGCCGCCTTGGCTTGGGCGGGGGCGGCGAATGCCCAGCAGACCATCAATAAAACCAACATCTCCGACTTGGCCACCCTGGTTTCGTATTTCGCCCAGGCCGACGCGAATCCATCCAACACCTATAACCTGTACCTGGCTTGGGTCCACGACGCGAACGGCAATACCATTCCCTTCACGCCCGCGAGCCCCATCACCCTCACCAAAGGCACGGTGAACGTATTCGGTTCCAATACCCATCTCTACCCCGATAAGTACATCTTCGACGGGCAAAAGAAGACGCGGTTGTTCGTGGTGGACGGCGCCACGGGATACCGCCCGAACCTGCACTTGACCGGCATCACCGTCCGCAACGGGTATGGGAGCGGGCTTTCCGGCGGCGGTCTTTATGCGAACAATGCCGGATACGTTGTTTTGGAATACTGCCAGTTCCTGAGGAACAGGACCGATCGGCCCGGTTCCGCCATATTCGCCCAGGCCACCACCAGCCTCTGGATCGGCAAATCGCTCATCAAGGACAATGCCAACTGGTGGTACACCGGATGCGGCGGCGGGGAGATGGGCAACGGGGGCGGCATTTCCGTTTGGCAAGGGGATGCCTCCGTCGACGCCTACTTCAGCATCCATAATTCCACCATCAGCAACGACACGGCCTGCCGCGGCGGGGGAATCCAGAGCAAAGATAACGTGACCTTGAACATGCACAATAACACGTTCTCCGGGAACGTGGCGCAGCAGGCCGGCGGCGCCATGTCCTTCGAGAATAACTCCAAGCCCAGCTATTTCTACCAGAACACGATCACCAACAATTCGGCGGGCACCCCGGTCCAGCCGTCCTCCGGTTTTTCCTATGGCGGCGGAGTCTACTTCAATAATTTCAATGGAAACGGATATTGGAGCGGAAACGTTTTCGCGAAGAACCTCGTCGGCCCGCAGGGCGTGGGCGTCTACCCCGAGGACTGCCATGTCTTCGCGGGAAGCCCGGCCTTCCGGAGCAATACCAACGTGGTCGGCCGCATCGGGAATTGCACCCAATTGGGGACGCCCGGGAATTGGGGGATCGGCCAGAACCCGCCGGGTCTGAAATTCGATCCCCTCCTCGGAGGGCTCATGACCGGGACCAGCAATGACGGTTTCGCCTTGCCCGTCCATCTACCGGCCTCGAACAGCCCGCTGCGGGGGAATTACTATTACTCCCGAGACAACGGGTACACCTGCCCGTCGACGGATGAACGCGGCTGGCCCCGCAAATCCGACGGCTGCGATATCGGGGCCGTTGAGCGCGGCGCAGACGGCATTCCCTGATGCGATGCCCTCGGGCATGCGGCGGAACCATCCCGGTGATTCCCGCGGGTAAACGGATTCTTTCCGGAACCGCAAGCGAACGATTTGCTTTTGGAGTAAATATGTAACTTGAAACAATAGGGTGTTTCCGTGATTCCAGACCGGGAGTAATGCCTGCTCACAAAGACCCATCCGGCCGTGCAAAAATCCCTGGCCTATGTCCGCGGCGAGATCAAAGGCGGAGCCTGGTCTTTAGGCGATCGGCTGCCTCCCATCCGCATGCTGGCCCGCCAGGCCCAGGTCTCGGCGGCGGCCATGTGCGAAGCGCTGGGCATGCTTAAGGGCGAGAACCTGGTGACCATCGTCAAGAACCGCGGGGCCTACCTGGGCCATCCCCCCGCGGACGGGCGCAGCGGTTACCAAGCCGCCCGGCCGGGGGAATCGCAGCGTTGGCAGCGGCTCAAAATCCAGATCGAAAAGGACATTTTCAACGGCCAGTTCGCCCCCGGCGAAGCCATGCCCTCCCTGCGCGATCTGCAGAAGGCCTACGCCGTCTCCTACAAGACCTTGCGCAAAGCCATGGAGGCGATCGCCTTCGAAGGCGTGGTCGTTCCCCATAAGAAGACCTATATGGTCCCGCATCTACGGCGCGCGCACGGCACCCTGGTATTCATCAGCGCCCCCGAGGCCGCCACCAAGATCATCTGCGGCGGCTATCCCGTCACCGAATTCCTCTCCACCCTGCGCCGCGAAGGCGGCAAGAGCATGATCAACGTCACGGTGGTTCCCTTTGATCCCGAGCGGCGCCGGGCCGTGTTCGGGAACCAGTTGGCTTTGCTGAGGGAAAAGCATTCCGTGGTGGGGTACATCCTGTGGGCCTCACTTCTGCCGGAACGGAAGCTGGAGCAGGCCTTGCAGACTTTGCGGGAGGCGGTGCGGCCCGAGCCTTTACCCGTGGAAGGCCCCCACTTGCGCAGCGGGGACGGCAAGGCCGGGATGGAAAAGCCCGTCGCGGTGGTGGACACCACTTGGGACATGGCGGTGACCAACACCCTGCATCATCAGGCCGATCTGGCGGGCTGGGCGTTCCGCACCTTCACGGTGGCGGGCATCGCGGGCGGTCGCCAGGTGGGGCAATACTTGCTTAAGCTGGGGCATCGCAAGGTGGCCTTCCTTTCTTATTGCCACAAGGAACTCTGGTCCCAATACCGGTATCGCGGCTTGTTCCAGAGCTTCCAGGGCGCCGGCTTCGGCGACGGGGTGCGCAAGTTCGTGATCGAGGAAGTGGACGATCGCTTCCATGCCCTGCCGGGCCCCGAAGACCTGGAGGAGTTCCGCAAACAAGCGGATGGATTCATGGCGTCCGCCCTGACGGCGGGGACGGGGTATTACGCCGGTTACGCCTTGGAGCAAATGTCCGGATCCATTTGGAACTACATCCATCAGCTCAAGATGGCCGCCCGCGTGGAACCCATCCTGGCGGCCGCCCTGCAGGAACCGGGCCTCACCGCCTGCGTGGGGGCCAACGATCGCATGGCCCTTTTGGCCCGCGACCATTTCACCAAACGCGGCCTGCGCATCCCGCGCGATATGTCCCTGATCGGTTTCGATGACAGCAAGGCCGCCACCGACAACGACCTCAGCAGTTACAGCTTCACCTTCTCCGAAATAGCGCGCAAAATCCTCGCCTACGTGCTTAGCCCGCGCCAACGCGTGCATCAACAGGAAGGGAACGTGGTGGAATGCGAAGGCCTACTGATCGAACGCGGATCCAGTGGGCCGGCCCGGGGCTAATACCCGTTCCTGCCTCTCCATGAATTGAATTCGGTGAAAACGGACGCGGCATAGCCCCTCAACCGGGGGAAATGTATGTCTCCGATGCGCTCTATACGCCGATTAAAAATCCCCGTGCGCCCTATATTAAGACGGTCCCTCCAGCATTGATAGCGCTTGGCTCCCAGGCGGGCATCGGAGCGGGCATCGGAGGTCGACCGGTGAAAGATCGCATTTTATTGTTTGCCGCCGCGGTATCAATGGGTTTCAGTCTCGGACGGGGACAAGCGGTCAAGCGTTGCGACCTCCTCATCAATTCCACGCCCGGCGCCGCCGCCGACACCGCCTGCCTGGATTTGGTCGCCCTCACCCAAAGCGGCGGGCCCGCGATCCAGATCGGCAATAACGTAACCCGCATCAGCAATGCGGGCCTGAAGCTATGCGCCAATGCCTTCACGGTCAGCTCGGGCGGCTCGGCGGATATCGTATTCATCTACGATAACAGCGGCAGCATGTGGAGCAATCGCGCCACCATCGACTCCGCCGCCAAGGACACCACCTTCTGGGATGCCACCGGTTGCAACGGAGCCGGCACCCCGATCACCTATGCCGTCCAGGATACCGCCTTTGCGCGTCCGCCCCAAAGCCTGCTGAAAACCATTCCCGTCCTATCCAGCGCAACGGGTTGCCGTGAATATGCGGGCGATCCCTACAATGCCCGCGGAGTGGTTATCCGCAACGCCATCAAGTATCTGGCCCAGAAGGCCCCGACCTCCACGGTGGGCTCGGTCGGTTTCGCGCAGACCACGGAATTCGAGCAGCCGCTTTTGCAATTGAACGACCCGGCCCGGGTCACCCAAGCCACGGGCATGATCCGCTTGGACAGCGTCCCGACCACCAATTACGCGCCCCCTTTGCGGCTCGCGAAGACCTGGCTGACCGATACCACCCTCATCAAGAATAATAGGCAGGCCATCGTCTTCATCTCCGATGGCATCGCGTCGGATGGAAACTCCGGCTTGAATCTCGTCGACTCGACCACGCCGGTTTACAGCATTTTCCTGGGGAAGAAACCCACCTCGGATACGGTCAGCCTGAAGCAGCTTTCGGATAAATCGGGCGGCCTCTTTTTCCGGGTCGATCCCAGTAAGCCGGCCGCCATCCAAGTGGTGATGGACAGCATCATCCGGAAAATCACCGAGACCAGCGTTCCCAAGTCCATCGCCATCACCAACACCACGATCGGGCAAACCTCAGTGGCCGGCCCGATGTCCATCGGCGTCGGGGGCAATCTCGTGATCACCCTGGACAGCATCATCGCATTGACCCAGGGGAAGAATGATTTTTCCGTGACCGTGACGAAATCCGACGGGACGGTGGGCAAGTATGCCTTTACCGTGAAAGCGGACGGCGCCGCGGAACCCCAAACCACGAAAACGACCCAATGCTATGATCCTCCGACCTTGGGGATGTTGAACTCGCAGGGACAGCCGGACGCGCAGTATTCCCTCACCGCGACCTCCTATACCATCAAGCTCACGCGCTCTCCCGCCGACGTGGGACCAGTAATCGTTACGGCTGTCACGAAGGATTCTATGCTGCCCCCGACTCCCGGCTGGGGCGACGCGGAGTCCGTGACCCTGGCGGCCGCGGGCGCTTCCGGCGGCGCATCGGTATACCAAAGCCCGTATCCCTTCAACGGACTGAGCGCGACTCCTGCGCCCGGTAATGGGACCCTGGAGGCCGCCGCCGGCGGGCAAATCGTGTTGAACTGGGTCTATCCCAGGGATGCCCGCGATTTCGCGACCTTCACCTTGCCCGGAAGTAAGCTGCTGGTGACCCAACCGCCTACCGCCAATCCTCCCGGGGCCACCTTCACCACCCTGGATCCGGATATTTCCGTGACCCTCGCCGGCGAACCGGGCTCGGTCATTCACTATACCCTGGACGGGTCCACCCCGACCGCCAATAGCCCGGTGTACGCTGCGCCCCTGGTTGTTTCCACCACGGTGACCATCAAGGCCATCGCGATCAAGCCCAACCAAATCAACAGCACCGTTATGGTGGCGGTCTTCACGGAAACCACGGCTCCCAAGGTCGCCACGCCGGTGGCGACTCCGCCGGGCGCGTCGAACGCTACTCCGACCGTTTTTTCGATCTCGCCGATGGGAGTGACCTTGGCGGATGCCACCCCCGGGGCGATCATCCATTTTTCCCTGGACGGGGCCGCATCGGTGGAGGGGGCTGCCTTCAATTTGGTGAAGAGTTCCACCCTGAAAGCGTACGCCACCAAAGCGGGCATGTATCCCAGCGATACGCTGACCATCCGTTTCGACTACCAAGCGCCCAGCGACGTGACCGTGCTGTTTCCCGACGGGAGCAACAACCCCGGAACCACGGTGATCCCGGTGCCGACGTCCCCTACGAACATCATATTCATCCCTGTCGATCGGACGGGCGCGGCCCTACCGGGCAATGCCAATGGGAAGTGCGGGACTTGCGTCGCGGGGAACGGGAAGACCTTCGTGGGGCCTATCATCAATCTGGACATTCCCGGGCCCGTGGACTATGAGTTCAAGATCTTTTCGAACTTGGGCGAATACCTGGTCGGAGGCTCGGGCAAGGTGGAGGCGGCGGACATTCCGTTGCTGGCCTCCGCCGCGGACGGCATGCGCTACCGCTTGCGCATCATTTGGACCGGCCGCTGCCAGAATCAGGAAAGAGCCGGCACGGGCGCCTACATCCTGAAAACCACCATCCGCAACTCGGAAAATCCCAAGACGGCCGCGCAGTCCCCGCTCCAGAAAAAACTCATCGTTTTCGGATACGAAAGGCACGGCAGTTAGCGCGCATCCGGGCGCGGCCCGGTCCTCCTCCCCAACAGCCATTGCCCCATCGGACGATCCGGAAAATCACCCTTGCGATGGGCATGGGGCAATTCCGCGCGTAAGCGGGAGGCTTGGAGAGGACGCTTTTTCCGCCTCCGAGTCCGGCCTCATGGCCGCTGAACGGACACGCTGAGGAAATTCCGGAAATACTTTGTATCCGGAAGGCAAAAATCCCTAGACGCGCGCTGGATTCGCATCGTTCGCGATTGGATACCTTTGCCCCGTGCCCTCGTCCTGAACGCGCGGGCCGCAAGCCATGCCCAAGCCTTCCAAAGTCCAACTCTTCCATACCTGCATCATCAACGAAGTCTACCCCGAGGTCGGCTTGGCGGTGGTCAACGTCCTGGAACGCCTCGGCATAGCCGTCGAAGTGCCTTTGAACCAGACCTGTTGCGGCCAGCCGGCTTTCAACGGCGGCTTTCATGCGGACGCCCGTAAGGTTGCCCGTCTGACCGTGGACATCCTCTCCGCCACCGAGGGTCCCATCATCATCCCGTCCGGTTCCTGCGGGGATATGCTCACCCATCAATACCACATGCTCTTCGCCGACGAGCCCGACTACCTGGAAAAGTCCCACGCCCTGTCCAAGCGCTGCCATGAGTTCTCCATGTTCCTGGTCGACGTGTTAGGTATCCGCGATCTGGGGGCGCATCTCCGGGCGCCGGGACCCGGGGTGGACTCTCCCAAGGCCGCCTATCATCCTTCCTGCCATCTGCTGCGTGGGCTGGGGGCCAAGAGCCAGCCGCAGGCTTTACTGGCCAATGTCGGGGGCCTCGCCTGCGCCGAGGTAAAGGACCAGGAGGAATGCTGCGGCTTCGGCGGCATGTTCTCGGTGAAGAACGCCGCCATCTCGGGAGCGATGCTCGAGAACAAGATGCGCAATCTGGAGGCCTCCGGAGCGGAGACGGTGATCAGTTGCGATATGGGATGCCTGCTCCATCTGGCCGGCGGCTTGCATCGGAAAGGCTCCAAGCTGGCGGTGAAGCACCTCGCGCAGGTCCTGGATGAGGGGATGCAGGGACCATGAACCTTCGTGAGCCCGGCATGAGCCTTCTATGAGCCATTTCCTCGACCGCGTCGAAACCGCCCTGCGCGATCCCGACCTGAAGACGGCCTTGGGCCGGGCCACCGAACGCCTGGGCTCCCGCCGCTCCGCTTCGCTCGACTCCCTGCCCGACTCCGACGCCGTGCGCGACATGGCGCGCCGGGCCAAGCTGGGCCTGTTGCGCGATCTGGCCGGCAACCTGGAGACCTTCGAGAAGAACCTGATCAAGAACGGCATCCAAGTGCATTGGGCCGAGGACGGCGCCGCCGCCAACCGCATCATGGTCGAGATCGCCAAGAGCCGCGGCTGCAAGCGCGCGGTCAAGTCCAAATCCATGGCCACCGAGGAGACCCATCTCAACCATGACCTGCTGGAAGCGGGCCTGGAGGTGCTGGAAACCGATCTCGGCGAGTACATCGTGCAATTGGCCGAGACGACGCCTTCACATATCATCCTGCCCATCATCCACATGACCAAGGAAAGCATCGGCAAGGTCATGCATGAGAAGATCAAGGTGCCCTATACCAGCGACCCCGAGAAGCTGGCCAAGATCGCGCGGGTCAAGCTGCGCGAAGCCTTCCTTTCGGCCGACCTCGGGATCACGGGGGCCAATTTCGGGGTCGTCGATTCCGGGGCCCTGGTCCTGGTCAGCAACGAGGGCAATGCGCGCCTGGTCACCACCCTGCCGCGCGTCCACGTAGCCGTGATGGGCATCGAAAAGCTGGTGCCCTCGCTCTCCGACTTGGACTTGATGATCAAGATCCTGGCGCGTTCGGCCACCGGGCAGAAGATCACCACCTACACGTCCCTGGTCACCGGACCGCGCCGCGAGGGCGAGTCCGACGGCTGCCAGGAAATGCACGTCATCCTTCTCGATAACGGCCGGAGCCGCATCCTGGGCGGCCCGCTCGCCGAGATCCTCGGCTGCATCCGCTGCGGCGCCTGCCTCAACGCCTGCCCGGTCTACAAGAACGTGGGGGGCCACGCCTATGGCGACACCTATCCCGGCCCCATCGGGTCCATCGTAACCCCGGGGTTACGGGGGATCAAGGCCTGGAAGGAGCTGCCGGACGCCAGCTCCCTATGCGGCGCCTGCCGCGAGGTCTGCCCCGTGCGCCTGGACATCCCGCGCATGTTACTGGAACTGCGCAAGCAAGCCGTCGAGGAGGCCAGCATCCCTTGGGCCTTGCGCATCGGGCTATGGGGCTTCGGGGTGGCCGCATCCCGTCCCTGGCTGTACCGGGCCGGCGCCGGGCTCTTCCGCCGGGCCTCCGGACTGATGGCCAAGAGCGGTTGGATCCATAAGCTTCCGGGCCTGGCCGCGGGTTGGACCCGCTCGCGGGATCTGAAAGCGCCCGCCCCCAAGTCTTTCCAGGAACTGTGGCGCCAACGTCCCGTACGGCCAGCCCCGGCCGCCGCCAAGGAGGCCGCCCCTGTCCGCTGACGCCCGCCAGTCCGACGCCCGTCCGTCCGCGGACGCCCGACTCGCCATCCTGGCGCGCGTGCGCCAGGCTCAGATCCGCGCCTACCTTCCCGAATCGCCTCAGGGGCTGCCGGCGCGCCTGGCTTATCCGGCCACGGTTCCCGCGGGCCGCCGCGCGCGCTTTCTGGAGGAGCTCAAGCTGCTCGGGGTGGAAGCCTTCGTCGAGGACGACGAGGCGGGCGTGCGCCGGCGCGTCAAAGGCCTGATCGCCGGCAAGTCCATCCTCAGTTGGGATCCCGAAGAACTCCCCTATGGCGCGGGCGAGGCCTTGCAAGGGGAGACCGTCGCTTTCGGCCGCGATGCGCGCGAGCTTCAAGCCCAGGCCGATATAGGCCTCACGGGTTGCGAGGCGGCTTTGGCGGAGACCGGCAGCCTGGCTATGGTTTCCGGTCCCGGGCGGCCGCGCACGGCTTCCCTCCTGCCGTTAACCCATATCGCCCTGATCCGCCAGGCCGATCTATTGCAAGGCATGGGCGAATTCTTCGAGCGTTACAGGCAAAGCCCCGTTCTGCCGTATGTGGTTTTCATCACCGGGCCCAGCCGCACCGCCGATATCGAGTTGTCCTTGACCTTGGGCGTGCATGGGCCGGGAAAGCTGATCCTGATCCTTGGTCCTTAACCCGGTCTTGGCTCGATCCTAGCCTTGACTCGCGGCCCCGCGCTATGCGGAAATGGACCATGCCTTTGCAGCCCTCCCTCCGCATGGCCGCCGTCCTGGCCTTGGCCCTCATCGCCCTGAGCGCCTTAGCGTTGGCATCCGGCATGGCCCTCTCCGGATGCGCGTCATCAGGTTCAGGCGCCTCTGATTCCCATGTCGAGCCGGAGTGGCGTCTGGTCCCCGAAGGCACGGCCCTGGGCATGCGCCGGGAGTTCTTTCTTTACGGCCGCCATCTCGATAGCGCGCGCGTTACGGCTCCGCCCAGCGTGAGCGTGGAAAAAGGGACCGCGCAGGCGGGAGGCCACGCCTTACCCATTTACCTGACGGTGAATGCGTTATCCAAGGATTCCCTGGCCAAAGGAGAAGCGGTAGGAGGCCGCGATATCCAAGTCAAGACCCCGGATACGGCCTTGACCTTCAAGCTCAAGATCGTGGACGAGATCCTGCCGCGTTGATTGCGCTAATCGTAGCCAGGCAGGCTTTCACCTTCGCGAGATCCTTCTTTCCCGGGGCGAACTCCACCTTGCTGTTCAGGTCCACCGCGAAGGGCCTGGCTTTCAAGGCCTCGGCGAGATTTTCCGGCCCCAACCCGCCGGCCAGGATGACGGGCAAGGGCAGGGGATGGGCCTTGAGCAGATCCCAATCGAAGGCCTGGCCGGTCCCTCCGAAGGATTTTCCCCCCGCGGTATCCACCAGGAAATAGGCCAGAGGCGCCGCTAAGCCCGCGCCCCGCGGGCCGCCCGCGCCCGCGGCCAGGGCCGCTTCCAGGCCGGCCTTAAGCCCGCCCCAATCGGCCAGGCGCGTATGCGGGATGGCCTTGATGACCGGGAGGGGCATGCGGCGCACGTAATCCCAATCCTCGCTCCCGTGCAGTTGGATCCACTTCATTCCGGTCGCTTTCGCGACGGAAATCACATGATCAACAGGCGCATCCACGAAGACGCCCACCGGCTGGGCGCGCGTCAGGGCCTTGGCCATGGGCGCGGCGGCCTCGGGGGTTACGTACCGGGCGCTGGCGGGGTGGAAATTGAACCCAATCCAATCCACGCCCAGGGCATCCAGGGCGGCGGCCTCGTCGGCCTCGCGTACGCCGCAGATTTTTACTCGAATGGGGTCGGATTGCGGGGGCATGGGGTTGATTCCAAGTTAACGAATAAGAGGATTTTTTCCTAACTTTCCTCCTGGTTAGGGAACTTTTCGGGGGAATCCTGCTATGAGCGAAATGAAGAAGATTGCGGCCCTGGAAGGCGTGGTTTTCAATTACCCCGCAGGGAATAATGCCCTAGACAAAATCACCATGGATTTGCGCCAAGGCGAAATCATCGGCCTGGTGGGCGCGAACGGCGCGGGCAAAACTTCCCTTATGAAGATCCTCGCCGGCTACATGGATAAGACCGACGGCAGCATCCTTTACAACGGCCGCCCCATCGAGGATTTCTCCAACAAGCGCCTGCACGAATACGTGAACCTGGTGGAACAGAATCCCGAAAGCCAACTGGTCGGGCCCACGGTCGAGGACGAGCTGGCCCGCGCCTGCCGCCTGATGGGCTACGAAGGCCGCGTCATCCGCGAGAAGGTGGATTTCGTCCTCAAGCTGGTGCGCATGAAGCAGGCCAAGGAATGGTACTTGGACGAGATGTCCGCCGGCGAACGCCGCCGCGTCGCCCTCGCGCTGGCCCTCATCGCCGATCCTTCCATCCTGCTCTTGGACGAACCTCTTTCCGATCTGGACTACGTGGGGGTGCGGGATGCCATCGCCACCCTGAAGGAGCTGAAGGGCCGGGGCCTGTGCGTGGTGGTCTCTTCCCATCGCCTGGAGGATATCCTGGAACTGACCGATCGCGTGGCGGTGCTGGGGGAAGGCCGCCTGCTTATGATCGACGAGCCGCAGAAGGTGCTGACCAACGAGGAGATCCTCAAGCTCGCCGCCTTGACCTTGCCGGCCTTACCGCGCTTGTTCCTGCGCCTGAAAGCGGAGGGAATTTTGGCTTCCGCGCATCTGCCCTTGAACATGGACGAGGCCGTAGCCCGCATCAAGGAGGCGGTGGACCTGCGCCTGGAGGCCGTACAGGGCCTTACCCCCGATAACGAATTGGATAAGACCCAGATGCTGCCGGCGAAGGTCATTGCCGCCGCCGCTTCCCCTGCCGCGATTCCGGCCCCAGCGCCCATGGCGGCGTCTCCCGCTTCGTTAGATGCGCCGGCTTCGAAAACCTCTTCGGACCCCGCGGTTTCCGGCAGCCAGTCGGACGTTAAGGATTCGGCGGATCCGATCACCTCCAAACTCGCCATTTGACCCGAACCGTCCGGCGCGCCGGGCACATGGGATCGCAACTCCACCGGGGCCCTCATGGAATCGCTATACCTCATCGACGTGATGGCGCTGGCCTATCGGTCCTTTTTCGCCTTCATCAACAATCCGCTCAAGAAGGGCTCCCAGGAAACCTCGGCCCTTTTCGGCTTCGCATCGCATAGCTTGCGCCTCATCGCCGAATGCAAGCCGACTTATCTGGCCTATGTCCGCGATCTTCCCAAGCCCACCTTCCGTCACGAGCTTTACAAGGAGTACAAGGCGCATCGCAAGCCCATGCCCGATTCGCTCATCAGCCAATTGCCCTTGATCGACGACTTCGTGGCGAAAAGCGGTCTCAAGACCGTGGCCCTGGAAGGCTACGAGGCCGACGATTTGATGGCCGCCCTGGCCTGTACGGCGCGCGAGCGGAACATCAAGACCTATATCGTCACCCGCGATAAGGACATGATGCAATTGGTGGACGACCGGGTTTTCCTCTTCGAGCTGGGCAAGGCCAAGCAGGAATCCCTGATCGTCGGCGCCGAGCAGGTAAAAGAGAAGATGGGCGTGCCGCCCGAACGGATCGTGGATTACCTGTCGCTTATCGGCGATGCGTCGGACAACGTGCCGGGCGTGGCCAAGGTGGGCCCTAAGACCGCGGTGGAATTGCTGGAGACTTACGGCACCTTGGAACGCATCTACGAGAACGTTGAGAACATTTCCAAGAAGGGTTTGCGCGAAAACCTGAAGGCAGGCCGCGAGAACGCTTTCCTATCAAAAAAACTGGTGACCCTCGATTGCGACGTGAAGTCGCCGGTGGCCTTGGAGGATCTGCGCTACCAAGGGGTGAACGCGGAAGCCACCACGGCTTACCTGATGGAATGGGAACTGAAGTCGCTGGTCCGCTTGGTTCCGGGCGGGGCTACCGCAGCAAAAGGCATGGCGGCGGGACAGGCGGCCCTGGATCTGCCCAACCTGGGAACGGCCCCCGGCGCCGCGCCCGCGGCCGCCATCGCGCAGGAGGTCGCCGAAGCCGCGGCCGATTATCCCCAGGAGAGGCCCGAGCCCGAGGCCCGCTACGAACTCATCGATACGCCCGAAGCCCTGGCGGCGCTGGCCAAACGATTGGAGGCCGCCGGCCGCATCGCGGTCGATACCGAGACCACCGATTTGGACAACAAGGTCGCGAAGCTGGTGGGCCTATGCCTGTCCATCGAAGCCCATGCGGGTTATTACCTTCCGGTCGACCACCTTGAGGGCCGCAACCTGCCCCTGGCCCTGGTGAAAGAGGTTCTCGCCCCCATCTTGGCGGAACCCTCCAAGCTGCTCCTCTTCCACAACGCCAAGTACGATATGCCCATCCTGCGGCGGCACGGATTGCTGGCGGCCGATTTCGCCTGGCCGGGCACTCCCGAGCGCCGTCTAGCCGACACCCTGGTGGCCGCCCATCTCGCCAATCCCGGCGAACGCAATCTTTCCCTGGACGATCTCGCGCTGCGCCTGTTCGGCCACGAAATGATTCCCATCGAAGCCCTCATCGGCAAGGCCGCGCGCGGCCAGAAGCAGAAGAACTTCTCCGAGACCGCCATCGCCGATGCCTGTAAGTACGGCGCCGAGGACGCGGACATTACCTTCCGCTTGTGGGAGTATTACGAAAAGGAATTGCGCGAGAAGGGCCAGATCGATCTCTACTTCGACGAGGAGATGGCTCTGACCCCCGTGCTGGAGGCGATGGAGGGGAAGGGGATCAGCCTGGACGTGGAAGCCCTCAACGTGCTCTCGGGCAAGTTGGACACGGAGATCCATCGTCTCGAGAAAGAGATCCATGCGGCGGCGGGGGAAGAGTTCAACATCGGTTCGCCCCAGCAATTGCAGGTGATCCTCTTCGAGAAGCTGGGGCTCAAGTCGGGCAAGAAGACTAAGACCGGCTTTTCGACCGATGCCGACGTGCTGGGCCGCCTGGAAGGCGAGCATCCGATCGTTTCCATGTTGCTTGACCATCGCGAATGCACCAAACTGCAAAGCACCTACGTGGAGGCTCTGCCTCACCTGGTGCATCCCAAGACCCATCGCGTGCACACCCATTATTCCCAGGTCATCGCCGCGACCGGGCGCTTGTCCAGCATCAATCCGAACCTGCAGAATATCCCCATCCGCACCGAACTAGGGCAGGCCGTCCGCAAATGCTTCACCGCCTCCGCGCCCGGCCGCCTGCTGCTTTGCGCCGATTACTCCCAGATCGAGCTGCGCCTATTGGCCCATCTATCGGGCGATCCCGCGCTTCGCGACGCCTACCAGCGGGGGCTGGACATACACGCCCGTACCGCCGCCAGCCTTTATGGCGTGCCGGAAGACAAGGTTACCGCAGACATGCGGCGCAGCGCCAAGGTGGTGAACTTCGGGGTGCTTTACGGCATGGGCGCGCATCGCCTGGCCAACCAGCTCCGCATCCCCCGCGCCGAAGCCGCGCGCTTCATCGATAATTACTTCAGCACGTTTTCCATGGTGAACAGTTACATCACCGATACGGTGAATAAGGGGAGGCAATTGGGATACGTGGAGACCCTTTCGGGACGCCGCCGCTACCTGCCCGATCTGCATTCCGAGAACCGTATGTTGCGCGAGAACGCCGAACGCATCGCGGCCAACACCCCCATCCAGGGCAGCGCCGCCGATCTCATCAAGCTGGCCATGATCCGGGTCCACAAAAACCTCGCGGACTCCGGCCTCGACTGCGACATGCTGTTGCAGGTACACGATGAATTGGTCTTCGAGGTGGCTGAGAAGGATTTGGACGCGGCTGCCGCGCTTATCAAGCGGGACATGGAAGGCGCCATGCGATTGGAAGTGCCCCTGCTGGTGAGTTTCGGCAAGGCGTTTAATTGGTTGGAGGCGCACAGCTAATCCCCTAGGGGCACCATAACCGATGGTCCTTGGCGGGATTGCCCCTCCGGATTCCTCTTGTGATGAGGGTGCCGCCTTTCCAGTCAACCTGCTATTATTTACCTTCCGACCCGGACCCGATACTTTCCGAATACATCCGTTTCTTTAGAGGGTATTTTGCGCCTTTCGCGCTATTCCTTGCCTACGCGGGTCCTGCCCTTGGCCCTGGCGCTTATGGTTTCACCGTTCCGGACCGCTTGGGCCGCGGAGGAGACGGGCGAAGCTTACGGGACCGGCCATAATGCCGTGCTGGACCTTTACCAGGATTTCGTGTCCCCCGCCCGTGGCAGCCGCTGCGGTATGAATCCGTCCTGCTCGCAGTACGCCAAGCTCGCCTTCGCCAGCCTCAACCCGGTGGACGCCTACCTGGCCACCATGGACCGCCTGATGCGATGCACCCAGGACGCCGGTACGTATCCGGCGCGTTACGTAGGCGGCCAACGCCTGGCCTACGATCCCGTTTCCACGCGCCCCGCCTTGGAGGAGGCCATAGTCCCCCCGGCCCATTCCCCGGCGGCCTCAGCGGCGCCCGCGGGCGAAGCCGATCTGCCCGGCTGGCTGGAAGGCTTGGATTTCCCTTCGGACGCTTTCGCCGCCTATGCCCGGGCATACGGATCGACGGCCGATCCGCAGGACAGGGAAGCGGCGTTGCGGGGAATGTCCCGTTGCCTGCGCCGCCGCGGCGACTACCGCGGGTTGGGACGCTTGCACCGGTTCGTACTGGCCCACGAGCCGGGCCTGCCCGCTTTGGGACGGGATCTTTACGCGGAGGAGGGCCGCCGCCCTCTACGATGCCGCCGAATATGATCGCTCCCTGTCCGTGCTGCGCTTGCGCGCCTCCGGCCCCGAGGACGCCGACTTCGGGCGCGTGCAATTGCTCCGCTGCTTGGACCTTGCGCGTTTGCAACGCATGGATGATCTCTCCGCCGCGGCCGCCCCGCTCTCGGGCCGCCCCGATTACGGCAAGGCGGCCGAAGGCCTGCGCGCCCTCCCCGGAGCCATAGCCGCGATGCCGCGCAAAAAGCCGGCCCTGGCCGCCACGCTGTCGGCGATGCTTCCGGGAGCGGGCTATGCCTATGCGGGCCGGCCCGGCGCAGGAATCGCTTCCTTCCTCATCAACGGCCTTTTCATCTGGACCGTTTCCGAAGCCGTCGTCCACCGCAACTACGCCATCGCCGCCACGGCGGGAACGTTGGGGGCCGGATGGTACGCGGGCGGGATCCGGGGAGCCTACCATTCGGCCCAGCAAGCCAATTACCGCGCCCGCCAGCAGGCGGCCGACGGTCCCGTGCAAACCGGCTACGATGCCTTCGAGCGCTATGAACCCACAAGGAGCGAATTATGAACCGGAAAAACCGCCTTCCCGTCTTCCTCTCCCTGGCCTGCGCCGCCCTCTGTCATGCGGAAAGCGGTAAGCATACCCCTGGGAAGGTGACCGTCACCCAGGTGGAGGCCACCGACGGCTCGGGCCGGCATTTCGCCTTGGTCGATGCCGATGACAATGCCCTTAAGGCCAGCCTGCTCCAGGCGATGAACAAGGAGTTTCCCGGGCAAGTGTACGTGGAAGCGGCGAAGGAGGGGCCCCGGCAGGGACCGATCCTCTATGCGGAAAGCCACACCGGGTCCATGCAGCACTCCAAGGCCGGTCGCGATCTCGGAATCGGCGTGGCCATGTGCGCAGGCGCCTGCCTCTTCGTGCAGGCGGCGGGCGAGGATGCCGATAAGGTTCATTCGGATGGGTTGTTCGTTCAGGCCGGGGGCAAGGTGGTCACCGGCGGCGCCGCGGTATTGCCCTGCGCCCTGGGCGGCGTAGGTCTGGTTTTCCTGGGGCGCAGCGCCATCGAAGCGTTTCTCCCGGGGGAATCGGAGAGTCAAGCTCCGAAAACCACGGAAACGATCCTGGCGGAAGGGCGATTCCGGAAACTGGGAAGCTACGCTTTCGACGCGGCCCTCCCGGCAGAGGATCTTAAGTCGCAGGTCCTGCTCTACTGCGCCTCGACGATTTGAGCCTACCGCGGTCCCGCCGAATCCTTGCTAGATTTTCCCGCTCGCCGCGCATGCCTTAGGGTCGCGGCAGCGAGGACGTTCCGTTTGGCCTGCTTTCCCCATTCGCGTTCGCTTCGTCCGATCCCCGTGGAGGAGCTATGAGCCGATTGATCCTCGGGGTGACCGGGAATATCGCCAGCGGAAAATCCGAGACCGCGCGCCTGTTGCAACAGAAGGGTTGCGCCCTGGTCGATGCGGACGCCGTGGCCCACGAGCTATACGGCTACGATCGCGCCTTGGTGCAGCAGATCGCCGCGGAGTTCGGCCAAGACGTGGTATGGACCAACGGAAGCTTGAACCGCGGCAAGCTCGGCAGCCTGGTGTTCGGCCGCCCCGAAGCCATGGCCGCCCTGAACCGCCTCGTCCATCCGGCCCTCATCGCGGCCATCCGCGAGCGCATGCGCTCCTCCATGCGCGTCATGAACCGCGTGGTGCTCGATGCCGCCCTCATCGTGGAGCTGGGTTTCGCCTCCGAGGTGGATTACCTGGTATTGGTTTCGGCCTCGGTCAAGGTGCGGCTCGCGCGCCTGATGGAGCGCAGCGGCCTCACCTCCGAGGAGGCCATGCGCCGCATCGAAAGCCAAATCCCCGAAGAAGCCAAGCTGCAACACGCCGATTTCGTGATCAAGAACGAGACCACGAAAGAATACCTGCACGAGCAGGTGGATGCCCTTTGGGAAGAGTTGGTGGAGCGCGAACGCGAGGAGGAAACGCCCTCGGAGCGCGGTTCGGAGCAGTCGGAAGAGCATTAACGCCAAGCCGGCGGGCGCGGCCCGTTACCTTGATCTCGTTACGGAGGAATCGTGGATAAGAAGATATGGATCCTGGGGCTATTGGGCATTCTCGCCGGACTGGGTCTGGGCGTCGTCCGCACCATGAAAAACGGCGCGGTCGCCGCCAAAGCGGCCCAAGATCTGTTCCCGCCGGAGAAACTGAATGGCTACGTCCAGGGCACGCATATCGAGGTCCGTGGGGACGATAAAGGCGGCCGTCCCGTGGTGGCCGTCGCGGTGACGCCATATGGGATAAAGCCGGAACAGGTTTCGCCTACCGGTTACGGGGCCCTCAAGGCCCTGCGCCGTTCCTTTCCCAAGGCCGATTGGATTTCCGTTTTCATCGCCGAGGATTCGGCCATGGCCGAGGCCAGCGAATGGGTGGGCGTGGCCGAAATGCGCGGGGGCAAGGTGACCGTAACCGGCGGGATACCCTCCGGCCGCGGGCTCGATTCCATTGCCCTACCGGGCGAAAAGGTCCATCGCCCCACCAAGGCCGATCTCAAAGCCGTCGCCGCCCTGTTCGACAGCACCAGCGGCCTATCGACCGAACGCTGGGACGAGTCCCAAGCCCTGCTCGGCGCCGGCTCGGGCCGGATCGACAAATCCCGCTTCCTCACCCTCGATCTGCAAACCGCCTCCTTGCATTCCGCCGCCAAGGCCCTGGGCATGGATCCCAAGCAGCTCCAGTCCCTGGCCCTCGGGGTGACCCGCTTCTACTGGACCAAGGCCGGGGATCCCCTGTGAACTTCCCGGCCGCGCGTCCCGCGCGCCCGCCCGCATACGTCCCTCGGGAACTTTTCCACGCGCGCCTGGTCTAAACCCGGAGGGGCCCGCCCATGACCCAGTCCCCCCGGGCGGGAGAAGGCGGAGTAGCCCCCGCCGCCGGCGCGATGCCGGACCTCGCTCCCGCCGATGCGGAGGATGTCGCATGGATCCGGGAATTCCAATCCGGCCGCGAGCAAGGCTTCAACCGCCTGGTTCTCAAGCACAAGGATCGCGTCTACGGCCTATGCCTGCGCCTCTTGTCCGGAGACGTGGGCGAGGCGGAAGACGCGGCCCAGGAGGCCTTCGTACGCGGCTACAAGGGCCTAAGGGATTTCCGCCTGGAAGCCAAGTTCTCGAGCTGGATGTACCGAATCGCCGTGAACGTTTGCAAGAACAAGCTGACCTCCCGTTCCTGGCGGGAGGCCCGCCAAAGCGTCGCTTTGGACGCGGACGACTCGGCCGTCGCGGTGGAGGGGGCCCATGCGGCCGGCGCCTCGGCGCCCTCGCCCGCCCAGGAATTAGACGCCAAAAAAAGGCGCATCCGTATCGAGGCGGCCATCGCGCGCCTCCCCGACGAACAACGGGAATTGGTGGTGCTGCGGGACGTGGAAGGACGCTCCTACGAAGAGATCGCCGAGACCACGGGACTCAATCCCGGTACGATGAAGTCGCGTCTCAACCGGGGCCGAGGGCAACTGCGCGAATGGCTGAAGGATTGCATCCTGCCTCTGCTGCTCATCGCCCTGGCCTGGATGGTAAAGGAACATGGATAAGCACCTCGACGCCGAAGCCCTGAGCGATTATGCCGAAGGCCTGCCCGACGCGCATGCGCGCGCCGCCGCGGACGCCCATCTCGCGGGATGCGCGCAATGCCGGCGCGAACTGGCCGCCATCCAGGCTTATTTCCGGGACCTGGCGGACCTGGAACCCGCCCGGGCCCCCGCGGATTTCCTGTCCCGGGTACGCGCCCGCCTGCCGCGGCCTTCCCCATGGGAAAGGGCTTGGGCGGCCCTGCTTATCCCGTTCCGATTCATCCCCGTCCCGATAGCGGTAGGCGTAATCATTGGCGTTACGGCGATCACGGTCTACATGCGCCAGGGCGGGCCCGAAACGCGGGCCGTGATTCCCGCGCCTGCCGTTGGGCCAGTTTCCGGATCGGCAGAGCCCTCCGCGGACGGGAATTCCCCAACTGCGACGCAACCCGCCTTGAAAGACAACGGGCCTGCGGAAGTCGGGTCCGTTCCCACGGCGCTACCGGCCGGCCCCGCTCGTCTTCAGAAATCCTTATCTAAGAGTACGCAGGATTCCCGTAAAGAAGCGGCGTCGGCGTCGCCCCAGCGGCAACCGGCAGCCAAGAAAGGGGCAGAAGCTCGCCAACCTCTCGCCCCGTCCTCCTCCGCTCCGCCAGCTTCCGTCGGCGAAGCGGATGCCAATGTATCGGCAGCCAAACCGGCCCCTGCCCCGGGTCGGCAGCCTTCCGCCGGAGGGGGCCAAAAGCTTCGCGATGTAGAAGCGCAAGGTTGGTCGGACAATCCTGCTTCGGTCTATATCCTAGACAACTCTTCGGCCCCCGCGAATTTGCCTTTGGATAAAAAAATGCCCGTGGAAGAGCAGAACGCCGTACCCGGCCAAGCCGAGGCCGCTGCCAGCCATTCCGCCGCGAAGCGAAAGGAAGTGGACGGGTACGTGCTTTCGTTGCGGACCAAGGCAGATACAGCCGCTGTCCTGGCCGGATTACGGTCGATGGGGGTGGCGGCCGAACCCGAATCCGCTTCCTCCGGGGAAGACCGCTACCGTCTGATCGTGCCCGCCGCCATGCTTCGCGAATTGGGGCCTTACCTGGCCCGCCATGGCCAGAGCCGTCTGGAAGGTTCGCTCCCTTCCGCCGCCTCCGGGTCCGTTCTGTCCATCCGATTGCGGCTAATCTTCCCGGCCCGCTAATCGCCTCCAAATCCGCAAACGCCGAAGCGTCTGTCGCGCCTCCCGCCGAACCGGAAGAACGCAACCGAATTTTTTTCGCTGCTCCCGGGAACTTTCTTTGCAAGCTCCGGTCTTAAGCTCCAGACCCGCGGCCCAGGCCGCCGGGGACCGGCCCGGTCCCCGCAACCCAGGAGTTAAGCCCCATGAGTCGATTAACCGCTTCCCTTTGCTCCGCCGCCATCCTTCTCTCCGCCTGCAGCTTGAAGCGGGCCGAACCCGATGCCGCAGCCGCGAAGTCTACTTCGGAACCCGCCCCGGCCGTTTCCGAAACGGGTACAACGTCTCCGGGTCCCGTCACCGCCTCTCCTAATCCGGCTCCCACCGCGGCTTCCAAGCAGTCCAATCTGAAGGACGTCGAGGTCACCGGGTGGATGGATAATCCCTCCGCCGTTTACATCCTGGAGAATCAGGGATCCTCGGCGCCCGCTTTGACCGACCCCGATCCTTTGGGACAACGTAGCGCCGGTTCCACCCGCCCGGCAGAGAAGCCAGGGAAGCCAGGGAAGAAAGGTTCGCCCCTCCGCGATAAGAGCTTAGCCGCCGAGCAGTTGGGTAAATCCGCGTCGGCCCCGCAACCCCATCGCTTCGGCGCTGCTTACCAAGACTACACCGGCCAACCTCCCGCGCCCGGTAAAGAGTATCGCGAAGGCGACGACGGACGTTGCGCCCGCTGCTATCCTGATCAAGCCAATCGTCCGGAGCCCGCTCCTACCCCCGAATCCGAGGAATATGCCGCCATCTATGAAAACCCATTCCTCGCGGCGCGCGGAAATCCGTTATCCACGTTTTCCATCGACGTGGACGGCGCTTCGTATTCCAACTCCCGCCGCTTCATCCAGGAAGGGCAACTGCCGCCCGCCGACGCGGTGCGCATCGAGGAATTCGTGAACTATTTCGATTACGACTACCCGCAGCCTACCGGTTCCGATCCGTTCTCCATCTCCACCGAAATCGCATCGACCCCGTGGAACGCATCCACCAAGTTGGTTCGCATTGGCCTGCAGGGTCGGCGCATGGAAGCTTCGCGGCTGCCTCCCAATAACCTGGTCTTCCTCATCGACGTCTCCGGTTCGATGGACACTCCCGAGAAGTTGCCGCTCCTCAAGGACGGCTTCCGCATGCTCATCGATCAACTCCGCCCCCAGGATAAGGTTTCCATCGTGGTCTATGCCGGCGCTGCCGGCATGGTGCTTCCCCCGACCCCGGGTTCGGATAAGGAGTCCATCCGCGAGGCCCTCGATCGCCTGGATGCGGGCGGATCGACGGCGGGAGGCGCGGGACTGCGCATGGCTTATCAGGCCGCCCAGAACGCATTCATCCGCGGAGGGAACAATCGCGTGATCCTGGCGACGGACGGGGATTTCAACGTGGGCGTCTCCAGCGATGCCGACCTGATCCGGCTCATCGAATCGGAGCGCGGTAAGGGCGTGTTCTTGTCGGTGCTCGGCTTCGGCACCGGCAATTACAAGGATGCGAAAATGGAACAGCTCGCCGACAAAGGCGACGGCAATTATTTCTACGTCGACAATATCAACGAGGCCCGCAAGGTGCTCGTGGAAAAGCTGGCGGGAACGCTGTTCGCCATCGCCAAGGATGTAAAGCTGCAAGTCGAGTTCAATCCCGCCACCGTGAGTACTTATCGCTTGATCGGCTACGAGAACCGCGCCCTGGCGGCGGAGGATTTCAACGATGATCGCAAGGATGCCGGCGAGCTGGGGGCGGGCGCGAGCGTTACCGCCCTCTATGAAATCGTCCCTGCCGTCCCGGCCCGCCCCAAGGTCGATCCTCTCAAATACCAGGACAAAGGCGGATCCGGTTGGAATTGGGGATGGGGCAAGGCCCATGACGCCGAACTACTGACGGTCAAGTTCCGGTACAAACAACCCGGCGGCTCTTCCAGCAAACTGATCAGCCGTAGCCTTAAAGGTAGCGACGCGGCCTGGCAAGACGCCTCCGAGGACTTCCGTTTCGCGGCCGCCGCCGCGGGTTTCGGGCTGGTGCTGCGTGGATCCCGCTTCCGTGGGGACCTTGATTTCGATAAGGTGGCGGCCATGGCCAGCGGAGCGCGCGGGCGGGATACGCAAGGCCGCCGCGCGGAATTCGCGACCCTGGTGGAACAGGCCCGCGCCCTGGCCGGTAACGGCCGGGTGGGCTACCGCGGATACGGCGAATGAGGGCCGGCTTTCCATTGAGCTTCCCCGGGCCGTGAATTATATTTCCCGGTCCGGGTCGCTTAGCTCAGCTGGTTAGAGTACATCGTTCACATCGATGGGGTCGAAGGTTCAAATCCTTCAGCGACCACCACCCTTCTTCCCCCAGGGAAGCATCAAGAACCCCCGCAACCGCGGGGGTTCTTTTTTTACTCCGCGCGCATTGATTCGATCACGGCCCGCCCGCGTTATTGCCCCGCTCCGAAGCGCCGTGATCGTCCTCACCCGTTCCTTTCTGTCGCTTGTGATCGGAATCATGCTTCATAACCACTTCGAGACGTAGCTTCCCTATCACCATCAACCGGGAGGATTCCATGACCGTTATGACTGCCTCTGCCCCCGCCGCCGACCGCCGCCTCGCGGCCTTGGAATCGGTGGACCTGTTCTCCGTGCTTTCCGAGGAGGAATCGCGACGCCTGGCCGGAGCCCTGCTGGAGCGCTCTTATCCGGCCGGCTCGCCCATCGTTCACGCCGATGACCCCTCGGGTGGGCCCTTCTTCATCGTCGCGGAAGGGGAGGTGGCCGTGGTGCTGGAAACCGGCGAAGGCAAGGAGACCGTACTCGCGACCTTGCAACCGGGGGAGTTTTTCGGCGAGATGTCCCTCATCGACGAATCGCCGCGCGCGGCCACCGCCCGCGCCGTGCGGCCGTCGCGCCTGATGCTCTTGCGCCGCGAGGACTTCCGCCGGGTGATGGCCGATTGCCCGCGCATTTGCCTGGCCCTGCTGGTCGAGATGAACCGCCGCCTGCGGCAGAGCAACCGCCGCGTGGCGGGCTTATCCTACCGCTCCATGCGGTCGCGGGTGGCCGGGGCCTTGCTCACCTTGATGGAGGAAAAAGGCCTGCGCCGGATGGACGAGGGCGGCATGCGCGTGGTGATCCGGGAGCGGCCCACCCAGAAGTACCTGGCCGAGATGGCGGGCACCACGCGGGAATCGGTCTCGCGCACCTTAGCCGCCTGGGAGCGGGAAGGCTTGCTCAAGCCCAAAGGCCGCGACCTCGTCATCCTCCAAGAAGAGGCGATTCGATCGCAGCTCGGGTGAAGGGCGGGTTGGAAGGGATACGCATCGATGCGGAACAGACGGGGGAAAGAAAGCGGCGCGCCAGGGGGGACTAGCGCGCCGCCGGGAAGGCGAAACCCGGGGGAGGGTTTCCGCCGATTCAGGGCCCCGCAGGGGAACGGGGCGGCCCGGGATCCCGGGTAAAGATCCCCCGGCCAGGCATTAATCTACCGCATTCGCCGGATAGGTTTTGTCATGGGAAGGTAAGAGAAGGGTCCCGGGTTACCAACGACCCGGGTTTCCGGATGCGGCCCTAGGGGGCCCGGCCTCAATCGCAGCGGAACTTGGTGCTGCCGGCGGGGATATCTTCCGGGTAGTTGCCTGTAAAGCAGGCGGCGCAATAATTTTCCGGCCCGCCCGGGGCCGTGCCCAAAAGACCCTTGCTGCTCAAATATTCCAGGCTATCGGCGCCCAACAGCTTGCGCGTCTCTTCCTTGGTAAGGTTGCTCGCGATCAGCTCGGTCTTGGAGGGGAAATCCATCCCGTAGAAGCAGGGATTCACCACCGGCGGCGAGCTGATGCGGATATGCACTTCCTTGGCCCCGGAATCGCGCAGCATCCGCGTCAGGAACTTGAGCGTGGTCCCGCGCACGATGGAATCGTCCACCAGAACCACCCGCTTGTTCTTGAGCACGCCGGCGATGGGATTGAACTTGAGCTTCACCTTCTGCTCGCGTACGTTCTGCGACGGATCGATGAAGGTACGGCCCACGTAGTGGTTCCGTAATAGCCCTATGTCGAATGGAATCCCCGCCTCCTGGGCGTAACCGATGGCGGCGGTGTTGCTCGAATCGGGAACGGAGATCACCACGTCGGCGGGAACGGGATGCTCCTTGGCCAGGGCCTTGCCGATCTTGCGGCGGATCTTGTCGCAGCTTTCCTCGAAGATGCGCGAGTCCGGGCGCGCGAAGTAGACGAATTCGAAGACGCAATGGGCCTTGTGCGGCTTGCTCGTGAACTGGGACGATTCCAGCCCGTTATCGTTGATGCGGCACAATTCTCCGGGCTTGATGTCGCGCACGTAGCTGGCTCCGAGCAAATCGAGCGCGCAAGTCTCCGAGGCCACCACCCAGGTCTTGTCCAGGCGGCCCAGGCACAGGGGCCGGATGCCGAAGCCGTCGCGGGCCACGTAAATCTCGTCCTTGGTGAGGAACACCAGGCAAAACGATCCGGTGAGCTGGGCCAACGTATCGGAAATGGCTTCCTTGAGTCCGGGTTTCTGCGAGCGCGCGATGAGGTGGAGGATGATCTCCGTGTCCGAGGTGCTTTGGAAGATGCTGCCCTCTTCCTCCATCCGCTTGCGGATCTCGGGGGCGTTCACGATGTTCCCGTTATGCGCCACCGCCAAGGGGCCGCGCTTGGTGGAGACCAGCATGGGCTGCGCGTTGTTGATGTTGGAATTGCCGGTGGTGGAGTAGCGGACGTGGCCGATGGAGGCGACGCCCGTCATGGACTGGATTTCCTTTTCCTCGCGGTTGAGTTCGGTGACGAGGCCCATGCGCTTGAGGGCGTGGATCTTTTCGCCGTTGGAGGTAGCCACGCCGACGCTTTCCTGGCCGCGGTGCTGGAGCGAATACAGCCCCATCACCACTCGGCGGGTCACTTCCGGCCCGCCGAAAACGCCCATCACGCCGCATTCATCATTGATCCGTTCCAACTTTGGCCGCCTTTGTTCCCGGGCCGCTAAATATAGGTTCTGGGATTCCGGCCGCCGCCCGCAGCGCCCCGGAAGGCCAGACAAATTAAAAAACGGCCGGGTCCGGGCGAATCTCGTGGAAGATGGCGATTGCCCCGCGTTATCATCCGGGGCGGAGCCGCCATGCCACTAACCCCAGAATCCCAAAGCGAAGACGCCGGCCCGGGCCGGATCCTGGCCATTGGCGACCTGCACGGGAACCATGCCGGTTTGCGGCGTATCCTTCTGGATACCGGACTCATCGACGGGAAAGACAGGTGGGTGGCGCGCGATACCCATCTGGTGCTGATGGGCGATGTTTTGGGGCGGGGCGGAGAGCCGGGGAAGATTTTCGACCTGGTGCGCCGGCTGGAAACGGAGGCTCCCGTCCTAGGGTCGCGCGTGCATTTGCTGCTTGGAAACCATGAGGCCCTGGCGCTTCTGGGAATCCTGCGTTACAACACCTTGGAAGAATTCCGCGACGTCGCCGCCGCGGATTGGGCGCCCGATCAAACCGGTTCAGAGGCCGGAGAGACGATCTCGGCGGAGAACCGAACCGAACTCGACGCCAAATTCGGCAAGCGGCTCGACATGCTGGGCGCGCGCGAGTTCCAGATGGCGCTATCGCCGCGCGGGGGAATGGGCGCTTGGCTATTGGCTCATGCCAGCGCCGTCGCCCTCAACGGGCACCTATTCGTACACGGCGGCCTGAACCGCGCCCACGGCCTTTTGCCCTTGCATGAGCTCAACGCCCTGGTCCGGTCCGGCATCGCCGCCGCCGCCGCGCGGCCTGACGGCGGCGCGCCTCTCCGCGGGGACGGCCCGCAATGGAACCGGGATTACATCCTGCATCCCGGCCCGGACCGTGATGTGGAGTTGCAGGAGGTGCTGGATTACCACGCCTGCCAACGCATGGTCGTGGGGCATACGCCCACGTCCTGCATCGTCCCGCGGCAAGCGGGACGCATCCTGCCTCTCTACCGCGGCAGGATGTATTGCATCGACACCGGCATCGGACGGGCCTTCGGCGGGCACCTGAGCGCCTTGAGCCTGGAAGACGACCGGCGGCCGAAAGCCCTTTACTTCGCCTGAACGGCGGGATGCCCGCGCCGGCCCGGGGGAGGCCGGGAGACAGTTCCGGGGAGGCCGATTATATTTGGGTCCGGTCCGCCCACCGGCGGGCCGTCCGGAGTCCCATGGTCGCGCCCAACGAATTCGACGAAAATCCCCCCCAACAGCAGATCAACATCGAGCTGTCCGAGGCCGCGGCCGAAGGCATCTATTCCAACCTGGTGCTCGTCTCGCATTCGCCTTCCGAATTCGTGATCGATTTCGCGCGCCTGCTGCCGGGTCCGCCCAAGGGCAAGGTGCATAGCCGCATCATCATGACCCCCATGCACGCCAAGTCCCTCATCGCCACCTTGCAGGAAAACCTTGCGCGTTACGAGCGCGCCTTCGGGCCCATCATGCCGCCCGCAGGGCCCGGCCCCCGCCCTCCCGGCGAGTTCGATCTGTAGTCCTTTCGGTAATCTTCTTCGGCGCGGGAAGCCCATGAAAATCGTTTGCCTGGACATGGAAGGGGTGCTCACCCCCGAGATTTGGATCCACGTTGCCAAGCGCACGGGCATCCAGGAGCTCAACCTCACCACGCGCGACGTGAAGGATTACCGGGAACTGATGGACAGGCGCGTCGAGATCTGCGCGCGGCACGGGGTGACCTTGGAGACGATCCAAAGTCATATCGCCGAGCTCTCCCTCTTCGAAGGCGCCCGCGAATTCACGGATTGGGTCCGCGAACGGTATCAGCTCGTCATCCTGTCCGATACCTTCATGGAATTCGCCGACCACTTCATGAAGCTGTTGGGCCGGCCCAGCTTGTTCTGCCACAACATCGCCTATGACAAGGCGAGCGGCAAGCTGCGGTATTCCCTCCGGCAGGAGAATGCCAAGGCCTCCGCGGTGCGCGCCATGAAGGGCCTGAACTTCCGGGTGCTGGCGGCGGGCGATTCCTACAACGACATCCACATGCTGCGCGAAGCCGATACCGCGACCTTCTTCCGCGCCCCCATCAATATCAAGGACGAATTCCCCCAGTACGGCAACCTGCAGACCTACGAGGAACTGAAAGGGTTCATCGCACAAAACCTTTAAGCGTTGGCGCGATTCCTAAAACCGGTTTCCCATCCCGGACGGAAAGGCGTAGGAAGGCGGTTAAGCCGAATGCCGGCCATCGAAGCAAGTTCCCTCTCGAAGCGCTACGGCGATCACGAGTATTCCCTGCAAAACGTGGATTTCAGCGTCCCCGAAGGCGAGATTTTCGGTTTCCTGGGGCCGAACGGTTCCGGGAAAACGACAACCGTCCGGATCTTGAATGGGCTTCTGAAACCCACCCATGGCGAAGTCCGCATCTTCGGACAGGCCGTGGCAGGAAACGAAAAATCCATCCATAGGATGTCCGGAGTGGTAACCGAGACCGCGGGCCTGTATGAAAGCCTTTCCGCAACGGATAACCTGAGGATCCACGGAGGCCTTTTCGGCATGCGCGATCCGGAACTGACGGGGCGCATCTCCATGCTGCTCTCCTGGTTCGGGCTTTCCGACCCCAACGCCGCCGCGAAACGGGTCGGGTCCTTCAGCACGGGGATGAAAAAATCGCTTTCCATCGCCCGGGCCCTGTTGCACAAGCCCCGTTTGCTTTTCTTGGACGAGCCCACCAATGGCCTGGACCCCGAAGCCGCCGGAGCCGTAATCAGCCTGATCCGCTCTTTGGTAGCGGAGGAGCGCATCACCGTATTCCTATGCACGCATCAGCTGAAATACGCGGAGGAAATCTGCACGCGGTACGGGTTCATCTCCAAAGGCAAGATGCTGGGGAACGGCACTTTCGCCGAGCTTGCTTCCCGGAAAGGGGCGGAAACCTGCCTGCAGATTCGCGGACGCAACCTGTCCCGTGAATCTGGCGGAGGGGCTCCGGGCGGAGACGCTCGGGGCGGAGAGTCGGGAGCGGGGGAATGCGCCTTGCCGATCACCGATGATGCCGACGCTGCCCGTAAAATCCGAAGTCTGGTCGAGTCCGGCGCGGAAATCTACGATGCCCGACAGGCGAACTGGACTTTGGAGCGCCTGTATCTCGAGTACCGAAGGGAGGCGGGAGATGCTGGCCTTTAAAACCATCGTCGGGAAGGATTTGCGGGAGATCTTCGCCAGCCGTTCCATTTGGCTTCCGATGATTGCGCTTCCGCTCGCGGGCAGTATCCTTCTGCCCTTGATCATGCTTCTCGCGGCCCGTCACGGCTTCACGGGACTAGCGACCTTGGAGATACTCCTCAAGCAAGCCCCGCCCGATGTCCGTCTGGCCACCGCTTCGCAAAAACTCCTTTTCATCGGGCTGAACCGGGTGGTTCCGATGATCTTTCTCTTCATCCCCATCCTGACCACTTGTAACCTCGGTTCCGTGTCCTTGGCGGGGGAAAGGCAGGGAAAGACCTTGGAGACCCTGCTCTACTCGCCCCTCGGCATCCGGCATCTTTACCTGGCCAAACTCGCCGGCACCTTCGCCGTCGCCTACGCAATCACCCTGGTTTGTTTCCTCTGCTTCGCGGTCACCGCCTCGGCCGGGACCTGGTTCCGTTATGGATTCTCCTATCTGGCATTTCCACAATGGCTGGCCCTTATCCTCTGGCTTTGTCCCATCGTGATTTCCCTGGCCCTGGGGGTCATCGTGTCCATTTCCGCC